>Ga0207868_1000017_pt1 | contig 266007 bp, 224 predicted proteins | sample Passage237B_FD_187370 | JGI IMG/M metagenome (GOLD analysis project Ga0207868, IMG submission 187370) | Cellulose adapted compost microbial communities from Newby Island Compost Facility, Milpitas, CA, USA - Passage2 37B (SPAdes) (version 3) ...
GGCCTGCATGCCGCCTTCGGCCTGCCTGAGGAACCCGATGATCTGCTCGTCGGTAAATCTGCTCTTCTTCATGTCCGTTCTTCCTGCTGAAAACGGACTCTACTAACCTTCAGGTGGCACGCCGGATGGGGTGCAGGTCAATCCAAGTTACGAAGGATCAAACCGGATGGTTTTCAGATGAGTGAAGTCGAGAGCGAGATCCTGACGTTTGACGAAGTCGCCGCGTACCTCAAGGCGGGAAAACGGATGGTCTATCGCTTGGCCCAGAAGGGAGAGATTCCGGCTTTCAAGCTGGGGGCACTTGGCGCTTTCGCCGCTAAGAGCTGGGTCGCCGGAAGCATCAACAAGAAGAAGCCAGAGGCCGAGTGAGCGCGGACCAATCCAGTCGCCAAATCATGCTCGGGAAAGAACAAGGGGATTGCCGTTGACGACACAGCAGCTTCTGACGCCGCATCAGAGCCAGTACGTTGCTTGGCTGCTGACCAGGCGTGCCGCAGGTGATTCGGTGGAGTCGCTGGCTTCAACCTTGGTCGATTCGCAGGTCGATCTTAATCCGCATCAGGTCGATGCTGCCCTCTTCGCCTGCCGCAATCCGCTCTCGCGTGGCGTGCTCCTCGCTGACGAAGTGGGGCTCGGCAAAACCATTGAAGCAGGGTTGGTCATCTCGCAGCGCTGGGCCGAGCGACGCCGCAAGATTCTTATCGTGGTCCCGGCCAACCTGCGCAAACAGTGGCACCAAGAGCTGCAGGACAAGTTCGGCCTGCAAGGGCTGATCCTCGAAGCCAAGAGCTACAACGCGATCCGCAAGCAGGAGCGGCGCAATTCGTTCCACAGTTGCGCCTGTTCTCGGGCAAGGTGTTTGAAGACGATGAACAGAAGAATCACACCGAGTTCGTCGAGAAAGCGGTCGAGAAAGCCGTGCGCGACCTGCACGAACAGTACGGCTGCAAGGTCTTCAACCTCAGCTATGGCGACCAGAACAAGGTCTACGACGGTCGGCATGTACGAGGACTGGCTTATACCCTGGATCGTCTGACGCGCGAGCTGGGCGTGTTGTTTGTGGTGCCGACGGGCAATTTGCAGTCCTATCAGCTGCCGCAGGACGCTCGCGAGCAATACCCCAACTACTTGTTTGAAGAGAATGCACGGCTTCTGGATCCTGCCACAGCTCTCAACGCTCTTACGGTGGGGGGGCATCAGCCTGTTCGAGGCTACACGCGATGCGCAAGGGCAACACCCAGGAGGTTCAGGCCAAGGCCGCTGCCGCGATGCGCTGGTGCAAGCACGCATCCGATTACGCTCTGAGCGTAGGCTCCAAGCCCTGGAAGTACCTATTGGTGCCCCATGACGAAATCAATGAGTCGAAACGGATTGTGGATTACCTGCGTTTTGAGGTTCGGGCGTAGTTGGATTGTCCTCTATCAGTAAGCTCTACGAGCAATGGATCGATTCCTGACAATCGAGAGGGAATAAGCCCGGTTTGCTAGGCTTGTCCCTCCCGGAAAATTGAAGGACAAGCCGGTATGGTGGCCCAACTGGAAGCCAAGGAAGCGGGCGTCGCGGTTCTTGTGGATTGCGACAACGTCGATCCGGATATCGTCGATCACGCGCTGCGTTTCGTCGCGCAGTTCGGGCGGGTGGTCGTGCGACGCGGCTACGGCAACGCTGGCACTCTGGGTGGCGGGCGCTGGCAGGCCAAGCTGATCGAGCAGTCCTTCACGCCATGCCTGCAGTACCAGTACGCGAAGGGCAAGAACTCCGCCGATATCGCATTGGCCCTGGATGCGATGGAGATCCTGTTCGACGACATCGCCGATACCTTTTGTCTGGTCACCAGCGATTCGGATTTCTCGCACCTGTGCCGGAAGCTGCGCGAACGCGGTGCCCTGGTCTGCATTGTGGGCGAGGCGAAGACGCCGTTGGCGCTGCGCAATGCCAGCGACAGCTTCTCGCAATGGGAGCCGGACGATGATGAGGCGATTGCGGATGCTTCGGCCAAGGAGGCGGTCGAACCCGCAACGGCCGGCAAGGGAAACGAAGGCGCGCGGCCCCAAGTCAAGCAGCGGCCCATGCTGGTGGTGCGTGCGGTCGCCCTGCTGGCCAGCGATACCCCCGAGGGCAAGGTGAACTTGAGTACGTTGGGCAATTACCTGCGCCGTACCGATCCTTCGTTCACGCCCAACAATTTTGGACACTCGGGCTTGCTGGACATGCTGCGTAACTATGACCTGCTGCAAGTGCAGCAGGAGTCGGGCGGGCATTGGACGGTGAGGCTCAACCAGGAAAACATCGACCGGATGCCGGTGAATCCGTTGACGGGGCGGCCAAAGTCCTCATGAACCATCGCTCTGCAAGAACGCATCGAAAGGTGTTCACGTGATCTTCCCATTCGACGAGAAGCGCTACGACAAGCTGGTCGATATCTGGTACCGGGCGGTACGGGCCACGCATCACTTCCTGGACGAGGCCGATCTGGAGTTCTATCGCGAGATGGTTGCGGGCGGGGCGTTGAAGGCGCTGGAGATCTGGATGGCGTGCGACGAGCGCGGTGAGCCGGTCGGGTTCATGGGCTTGAGCGGCGCGAAGATCGAGGCGCTGTTCGTCGATCCGGACGTGCATGGCAAAGGCATCGGTCGCCGCTTGGTCGAGCATGCCGAGCGGCTGAAAGGGCCCGGCCTGACGGTCGATGTCAACGAGCAGAACCACGGCGCGTGCGGTTTCTACGAGCGCTTCGGTTTCGTGCGGGTCGGGCGCTCGGAGCTGGACGAGGCGGGAAAACCGTATCCCATCCTGCATCTCGAGAAGCGCCGGGCCTGACGGCGGGAATTGCGCAGGGCGCGGCGTTCCGGTTGTTCCGGAACGCGCTCAGTTCGTTCGGCCTTCGTCCTGATCGAAGCGGCCCGATCCCAGTTCCAACAGGCCGTGCTTTCCTCGCAGCAGCATCAGCATTTCCAGTCCGAGGTGGCGGGCGAGGGAAAGGCCTTTCTCCGGCCCGAGCACCAGCAGCGCCGTGGCCCAGGCATCGGCGTCCATGCAGGTGCGTGCGAGCACGGTGACAGATGCCACGCCGTTGTTGACCGGGCCGGCGTTGCGACTGTCCATCGTGTGGGCGAGGCGCGCATCGCCGACTGGGAAGAAGCGGCGATAGTCACCGGAAGTCGCCACCGCGAGGTCGGCGATTTCGATCACGCCATGCACGGCGCGAACGCCGGCTTGCGGGCTTTCGAGGGCGATGGGCCAAAGCTGGCCGTTCGCTTGGCCGCCAACGGCACGCAGTTCGCCATCGACCGCGGCCAGCGCATGCTTGATGCCGTGGCGCTGCAGCACGCCGACCAGGCGATCCACGGCGTAGCCCTTGGCGATGCCGCACAGATCGAGTTGCAGCGGCGCGAGTCTGCGGGCGCGGCCTGCGTCGAGGTCCAGTTCCAGCCCTTGCCGGCAAGGGCGGCGATCGTGTTGCTTCGCGGTTCGGATGGCTTCCGCATCGGGCGCATCGCGCGTCGGCCCGAATCCCCAGGCATCCACGAGATCGCCGACGCCGGGATCGAAGGCGCCGTCGCTGAGGCGATTGATCTCCATCGCGCGGGCCAGCACGTCGAGGATTTCCGCAGGCAGCGCGATCCAGGCATCGACCTCGGCGCGGTTCAGGCGCCTCAGGTCGCTGTCGGGTTTCCATGGCGACATCTGCGCATCGACCTGGTCCACGGCGGCTTGCAGCGCGGCGCGCAGCGCTTCGGGGTTGAAGTCGGGCGCGGTGTCGCACGTGACCGACCAGCGCGTGCCCATGGTCGGGCCGTGCAGGTTCAGGCGCGCGGGCGCTTGGTCAGAACAGGTCTTCGGCATAGCGCCCCTTGGCCTTGAGCTGCTGCACGCTCGATTGCAGCGGCGCCAGGATTTCGTCCAGCGCTTCCGTCACGCCCTGCGCCATCGGACGGCTGCCGCAGACGCGCACGAGCGCGCCGCCGGCCAGCAGTTCGCGCACGCGCGTGGCATCGCGGCGCAGCGCGTCCTGCACATGTCCGCCGCCTTCGGGAACGCGTGAGAACGCGGTCCGCACGCTGGCCAGCCGGCCTTCGTCCAGCCAGCGCTGGATGTCGGTCTTGAAGTAGTAATCCAGCGCCGGATCGCGACCGCCGAAGTACAGGTGCATCGGCGCGTGCCGGTCGTTGCGCCGGATGAAACCGGCCAGCGGCGCGACGCCGGTTCCCGCGCCGATGAGCAGCGCCGCGCGCCTGGTGCCGTGCAGGGCGAAGCCGGCGTTGGGCCGGATGAAGGCCTGGATGGTGTCGCCCGGCTTCAGCTCGTGCAGGTACGGGGAACACAGCCCACCGGGCATGCGGCGCACGCAGATTTCCAGGAATCCGTCCTGGCGGCCGGAGGCCAGCGAATAGAAGCGCGGCACGTGGGTGCCCGGCGGCACGATGCCGACCAGATCGCCGGCGTCGAAATGCGCCAGTCCGCGTCCGCGCAGGCGATCGAGCCAACTCGCGCGCGGCCATGTGAAGCGCAGGATCGCCGTCGGCCGATCCGAGAAGCCGGGATAGTCGCGGCGCGAAACCAGCGTGAGCGTCGTGGTCGGGGGCAGGTGCGGGACGTGGTTCAACACCAAGGGTTCGCCCAGCGTCTTGCCCAGCGCTTCGCCCCAGAGCGCGAATTGCTGGCCCGATTGCTGGTGGATGCACTCCAGCGGCAGCAGCTCCGGCCAGCCGGCGTCGCGCAGCGTGGATTCCAGCGTCCGCGCGAAGCCGCAGAAGGCGGGATATTGCCGATCGCCGAAGCCCAGAACCGCGATGGGAACCTGGCGCGTTTCGCGTGCGATGCGTTCCGGCGCGTGGCGGGCGTGGACGGGCGCCTGGCCTTCGCCGTGCGTGGCGGCGAGCACGATCACGCGCTGTGTCGCGGCGGCGGTCTGGAAGTTTTCCAGCGCAGCGGTGTGCACCTTGTGGCCGAGCTTGACCAGCGCCTCGTGCAGCGTGCGGGCGAAGCCCCAGGTGCTGCCGCCTTCGCTGGCGACGAACACCAGCGTGTCGGCCTGCGCCAGCGGGCTGTTGGCTTCGATCCGGATGGCTTCGCGGCGGGCCTTCCACCAGATCAGCAGGCCGGTGATCCAGAACAGCGGCACGCTCGCGCCGGCAAGGCCGAGGATCACGGCCCACAGCCATGAACTTTCGCCGGTGTGCAGCACGATAACCCAGTCGTACAGGCGTTGCGCCGTGGTGGCGTCCTGCCAAGCCAGCGTCTGGCCGCTGTAGCGGTCGATCCAGCCTTGGCCCCGGTGCGTGGTCAGCGTCCAGACGTCTTCCGGATCGGTGGCATCGGGAAAGTTCAGCTTGAGCAGGTCCGCGACGTGCGTGTCCTGCAGCAATTGCAGTTGCGCGATGGGCCGTGCCGGCTGGTCTTCGGCGACCGACACCACGTCCGGTTCTTCGGCATCAGGCTCGAGCGGAACCAGCTCCAGCGTGGTCGCGCTCATGTAGAGCGCGGTGACCGAAGACAGGCACAACACGACCAACGCCACGCGTCCGAACTGCACATGCAGCCGCTGCGGCAACGTGCCGCGAACCCGGCCCACGAGCTGGCGCCAGCCGCCCATGCGACGCAGCAACAGCACCAGTCCCGACATCGAGATCAGCGCCATGCCCAGCGCGATGCCGGCTGCGCCCCAGCGCCCGCCATCACCCAGCAGCAGCGAGCGGTGCAGCTTCTTGATCCAGCGCGGCAGCGGCGAAGGCTCGTAGGCGTCGAGCGTGTGGCCATCGCTCGGATCGACGTAGAACGCTTGCGCCTGATCGTTGTCGAAACCGAAGGCGACGATCGCGCCGGAAGGCAGGCGGCGGATTTCCTCGACGCCCGGCATGGCGCGCCGCACACGCTCGGTCAGATCGGCGGTGGACAGCCCGGGCTTGGCCGCAGGCGCCTGCCAAGCCTGGAGGACGGGATCGATGGACAGCGCGGTGCCGGTCAGGGCCAGCGCCATTGCGAACAAGCCGGCGATCAGGCCCAGCCAGCGGTGTACCGCTTTCCAGCTCATGCGTGCGCCGGCTCTCAGTCGATCTGGTAGGTGAGGGACTGGACGTACTGCTTGCCCGCGTGCGGCTTGCCGGCCTCCGCGTTGGTCAGCGGCACGCGGATTTCGGAAGGACTGTCGCGCATGTCTTCCACCGCGGCATCAACCCGCAGTTCGTAGCCGGCATCGATCAGCGCGTCGGCCAGATCGGCCGTCACCTTCAACGAGCGGCCTTCGCCCACGCTGGCGCCGGTGACGCCGGCCAAGCGGTTGGAATCGCTGGCGGACAGGCGGTTCCAGTCGGACAGGTGCTTGTAGTACTTCGCCTTGCGGCCGGCGACCCACAGCGTCTGGACGTAGTCGCCGTTGGCGTCGGTGAGGTACACGGCCATATAGGCGCCGTCGCCGCCGTAGTCCTTGAGCTGGGTGGTGACGGTGACGGTCTTGGCCTGCGCCATGGCTGGAATGGCCAGCGCGCAGGCGGCAGTCATGGTGGTCAGGAAGCGGGACATCGGATTCTCCTGTTTCATTGGACGATGGGATCGCGCGATGGCGTGTGATGGTTCGAGCCCGGGGCGTGTCTGTGGGCTTGCCCGCCGTCGTGCTTCTTGTGCTTGAGCTTGATGATGTCCAAGGTCTGCGGATCGATCCTGGCCTTGAAGGCGCGGCCTTCGGCATCGATGCCGCGGATCTCGTAGCAGCCGTCGTCGATCTTGAGGCGATGCACCTGCCAGCCTTGGGCGGCGGCCATCCGGCGCACGGCGTCACGCGATTGCCAGTGCTGCACCGGGACATCGCAATCGTCATCGGCCAGGCCCGGCGCTGCGACGATTCCCAAGGAAAGCGCCAGCAAGGTACGTTTCCAGAAGGCGGAGCGTTTCACGGCACCGGTCGTGGATATCGATGCCGCTCGATGAGGAACTCGGTTTGCCGTCATTGCGGTTCTCTCATGCCCATTGATCAATGGGCTCGACCGCATCCTAGGAGCCTGCAGCTGGGGCAATTTGATTGCGATCAAGCAGCGGGAGCATGCGATTCAGGGGCGCTACACGATCTTGAATCCGCGGATCGCGGTTCATGAAAACGTTAAAGCCCAAGTGTCAGGCGACGCGAAAGCGCGGGTTTCCCGGCGATGCCGGAGCATTGCCTTCAGACATGGCGTGGTATTTTCGAGCGACGTTTCCTGTATTACGGAAAGCAACCCACAACACCAGGAAATGCCACGGAGCATCCCATGTCGCTTTCGCTTTACGACTTCGTCACGCCCGCGATGATCCGCGGCCTCGTGAATCTTTCCGCCCAGATCGACAAGGCCGTGGCCTACGCCGCGGAGAAGGGCATCGCCCATGAAGAACTGCTGCACGCCAGGCTCGCGCCGGACATGTACGACTTCGTCCAGCAGGTGCAGCGCGTCAGCGATGTCGCCAAGTTCGCCGCGGCGCGCTTGTCGCAGCAGCTTCCGCCGGTTTGCCCGGACGTGGAAACCACGTTCGACGAGCTGAAGGCGCGCATCGACACGACGATCGCCTACCTGCGCAGCGTGCCGCGGGAAGCCATCGACGGGCAGGAGAACATCGAAGTGCGGTTCACCGCTGGCCCGTACGAACTGTCTTTCACCGGCGCGGACTACGTGCGCAGCTTCGCGCTGCCGAACTTCTACTTCCACGCTTCCGCCGCCTACGCGATCCTGCGCCACAAGGGCGTGCCGGTTGGGAAGTTGGATTTCCTCGGCCGGATCCAGTAACCCGGCCTTGCTCGCCGGGCGCCAAGCGCCCGGCGTCAGGCCCAGTCGATGCCGCCGGCGATCACCGTCGTCGCTTTTCCGCCGGTCCAGATCGTGCCGTCGGCGTCGATGCGCACCGAAAGCCGGGCATCGAAACCGATCTCGCGGCCTTGGCTCACTTCGTAGCCGCGCGCGAGTTTTCCATCGGGTTCGCGTTGCGCGATGAGCGCGGCGATCAGGCCGTTGGCCGCGCCCGAGGCCGGATCCTCGACGATGCCCGCGCCGGCGCCGAACGCGCGCACCGCAAGTTCGTCGCCTTCGCGTGCGAACACGGTGAGGCCCATCGAATCGTTGCGCTTGGCGATCCGCGCGAGGGCTTCGTGCGAGGGGCGCGAGGTGCGCAGTTGCGCGGCGTCCGCGAGTTCGGCGATCCACCAGCGCCGGCCACCATCGACCAGCGTCAGGCCGAGTTTCCCGAGCGCGAACGGCGCGAGCAGTTGCAGCAGTTCCTCGCGATCCTGCGCCTCGCCTTCGCACACGCGCGCCGGCGGCGATTGCACCAGCAACACGCGATCTGCGCCGCTGCCTTCGACGCGCACCGGCAACAAGCCGGCGCCGCATTCCTGCACGAGGAGGCCATCGCGCGGCGAGCACAACCCCGCTTCCAGCGCCGCGTGCGCGCTGCCGACGCTGGGATGGCCGGCGAAGGCGATTTCCTTCGAAGGCGTGAAAATGCGCACGCGGTAGCTGGCTTCCGGCGTCGTCGGCGGAAGCAGGAACGTGGTTTCCACCAGGTTTGTCCAGCGCGCGATGGACTGCATCCGGGTTTCGTCGAAGCGCTCGCCGTCGACCACGACGCCCAGCGGATTGCCGCCGGTGCGGCCGGCGGGGAACACGTCGAGTTGCAGGAAACGTGCGGAAGTCATGCGGTTCTCGTCGAGCGAACGGGGCCGCATTATCGCCCCAAGTTATAGTTGTCCATCCAGCGCGCCCGATCGCCTTCCCAGACCGACTCCATGCAGTTTTCCGCCACGCTCGCCATTGTTGCCGTCACTGTCGTCGTTTCCATCCTCGCGTGGAAGAACCAGTCCCTGTTCGACAAGCTGATCCTGTGGCCGCCGGCGATCGCGCGGCGCGGCGAATACTGGCGCTTGCTGACGCACGGCTTCATCCATGCCGACGGCATGCACCTGATCTTCAACATGGTCACGCTGTATTCGTTCGGGCAGGGCATGGAGGTGCTGTTCTCGCGCCTCGGATTGCCGTGGCCGTGGGGCTTCGTCGGCTTCTATCTCTCCGCGATCCTCGTCGCGATCCTGCCCACGTACCTGGGCAACAAGAACAATCCGCAATACCGCAGCCTCGGCGCGTCCGGCGCGGTGTCGGCGGTGCTGTTCGCGTCGATCCTGTTCAATCCGTGGAGCATGCTGCTGGTGTTCTTCATTCCGATGCCCGCGATCCTGTTCGCGGCGGCGTATGTCGCGTACAGCATCTGGATGGACCGGAAGGGCGGCGACAACATCAACCACAGCGCGCACCTGTGGGGTGCAGGCTACGGCATCCTGTTCACGCTGCTGCTGGAGCCGAAGGTGCTGGAACTGTTCTGGCGCCGGCTGATGCACCCGAACTGGTGATGCGGACGCCAGCAGCTATGCTTCCGGCATCGGATAAATGCGCGGAGCGGACATGAGCAAGACGAATCATCGCGGCGGTCTCGCGAAGCTGCTCGTGTTCGGCTTCCTGCTGCTGGTCGCGGCGGCGTTCGCCGCCTGGCAAGGCTGGAAGGATTACGAGCGCTTCACCACGACGGAATTGAGCATCGGCCCGCAGGAGTTGGTCCTGCTGGTGGAGCCGGGCGATTCCTTCGAGCGCGTGCTCGGGCGCTTGCGCAAGATCGGCATCGTCGAAGGCCACGATTACTACTGGAAGGCGCTGGCCTGGCAGACCGACGTGGTGCGCCGACTGCGCGTGGGCGAATACGCGATCGGCCACGGCATGACGCCGCGACGCTTGCTCGACAAACTCGAGCGCGGACTGGTGATCCAGCACAGTTTCACGATCGTCGAAGGCTGGAACTTCCGTGACCTGCGCGTCGCGTTGGCGAAGGAGGAAGGACTGACGCAGACCATCGCCGGCCTGTCCCATGCCGAAGTGATGGCCGCGCTCGGCAAGCCGGACCAGCATCCGGAAGGACGCTTCCTGCCGGAAACCTACCATTTCACCCGCGGCGCGAAGGACATCGACCTGCTGCGCCGAGCCAACACCGCGCTCGAGAAGACCTTGGCCGAGGAATGGGCGAAGCGCGATCCCGAGGTGCCGCTGAAATCGCCGGAAGAAGCCTTGATCCTCGCGTCCATCGTCGAGAAGGAAACCGGACAGGCGAGCGAGCGCCACCGCATCGCTGGCGTGTTCGCGCGGCGCATCAAGCTCGGCATGAAACTGCAGACCGATCCCACCGTGATCTACGGCATCGGCGAAGCCTTCGACGGCAACATCACGCGCGTCCACCTGCAGACCGATACGCCGTACAACACCTACGCGCGCTTCGGTTTCCCGCCGACGCCGATCGCGATGCCGGGCCGCGCGGCGATCGAGGCCGCGCTGCATCCGGCGCCGGGCAAGGACCTTTATTTCGTCGCGCGCGGCAACGGCTTCCATGCCTTTGCCGCGACGCTGGAAGAACACAATCGCAACGTCGCGCGCTACCAGTTGCGCCGCGGCGCAGCCAACAGGAACAACGCCGCGCCATGAGCGGAACCAAGACCTTTCCCGGGAAGCTCGTCTCGCTCGAAGGCGGCGAAGGCGCGGGCAAATCCACCGCGATGCAATTCCTCGCCGATCGCATCGCCGCGCGCGGCGTGGAGATGGTGCGCGTGCGCGAACCCGGCGGCACGCCGGCCGGCGAGGCCATCCGCGCGGTGCTGCTCGATCCGCAGTTCAAGGGGTTGGACGCGAACGCGGAACTGCTGCTGATGTTCGCTGCGCGCGCGCAACTCGTTTCGCAGGTCATCAAGCCCGCGCTGGAACGCGGCGCGGTGGTGCTGGCGGATCGCTTCACCGATGCGAGCTTCGCCTACCAGGGCGGCGGACGCGGCATCGATGAAGCCTTCATCGCCGAACTCGAGCGGCGCGTGGTCGGGATCAAGCCCGATCTTTCGCTGCTGCTCGATGTGCCGGTCGAGGCCGGTCTTGCCCGCGTGCGCGGACGCGGCGGCGAGCAGGACCGGATCGAAACCGAAGCTTCCAGCTTCTTCGAGCGGGTGCGCGGCGCCTATCGCGAACGCGCCGCGCGCGAACCACAACGCTGGCGCATCATTGATGCGTCGCAAACGGTCGAGGGCGTGCAAGCGCAGCTGGGGCGCGCGCTCGACGGGTTTTTCGGAGAGGCGAACGCGTGATCGCACTGTCGCCATGGCAGCAACGCGCCTATGCGCATGCCGTCGCCGCGCTCGATGCGGGGCGGCTGAGCCATGCGCTGCTGCTCTCCGGGATGCCGGGCCTGGGCAAGGTCGAGCTGGCGCGCGCGCTGGCGCACCGGCACCTGTGTTCGTCGCCGCGCGATGGCTTCGCCTGCGGGCAATGCCGGAGCTGTCTGCTGGTCGCGGCGGGCACGCATCCGGATCTGCTCACGGAAACGCTCGAGCCCAACGACAAGGGCGAGCTGCGCAAGGAAATCCTGATCGCGCAGGTTCGCCGGCTCTGCGACGCGCTGATGCTGACGCCGCAGATCGCGGCCGGCCAGGTCGCGCTGATCCATCCGGCCGATGCGCTCAATCGCAATGCGGCCAATGCGCTGCTGAAGACGCTGGAGGAGCCGCCGGCCGGTCGCCACCTGATCTTGGTCGCCGATCATCCGATGCGCTTGCCCGCGACGATCCGCAGCCGCTGCCAGACCTTGCGCGTCGAATTGCCGCCGCGCGACGAAGCCTTGGCATGGCTGGTCGGGCAAGGCTTCGCGAAGAGCGAAGCGGCGGCCGCGCTCGACGCGGCGAGCGGCAATCCCGGCGTCGCGCGACAGTGGCTTTCCGAAGGCGGCATGGCCTTGCGCGCGGAAGTGGCGCGCGACCTGGCGGCGTTGGCCAGGGGAAAGATCGGCGCGGTGGAAACCATGGATGCCTGGAACAAGGACCGCCCGTCCGAACGGCTCGGATTCGCCGCCGTGCTGGTGAAGGAGCATCTCGCCGCGGCCTCGGGCGATGCCGGCCGGGATGAATTGACGCAGGCCGGATTGCCGGCGCGCCTGCCGTATCTGGCCGCCGCGGCATGGTACGACCGGGCCATCCAGGTGCGTGCCGGACTGGAAACCACGGTGCGCAGCGACCTGCAAATCGCCGACCTGATGCGACAATGGGCGCAGCTTGTGCGCTAACATCCTCGTTTCTAGGTTGTACCGGAACGGAAGCTCAAGGGGGAACCATGTTGCCGAATGCCGCAGGCGGAGCCGCGCGCCAAGGCGTCTTGTCCATGGCGATCAAGGACAAAAGCCAGCTTTATGGTGCCTACATGCCGTTTCTGAAGGGCGGCGGATTGTTCATTCCCACGCCCAAGCGCTATGCGCTCGGTGATGAAGTGTTCGTGATGCTGACCCTGCTCGACGACAAGGAGCGCTTGCCGGTCGCCGGCCGCGTGGTGTGGATCACGCCGGCGGGCGCGCAGGGCGGACGCGCGGCGGGCATCGGCGTGCAGTTCGCCGAATCGGCCGAAGGCGAGATGGTGCGCAGCAAGATCGAAACGCATCTGGCCGGCATGCTGCAGGGCGACAAGCCCACCTTCACGATGTGATTTTCCGGCTCGGGCGCTAGGCCTCGAGCCGTCGCAACGAACTTATTTCCGCATGCGGCGGCGCGCCGAACAGGCGCTTGTATTCGCGGCTGAACTGCGACGGGCTTTCGTAGCCGACGCGATGCGCGGCGCGGGCCGCTTCCATGCCTTCGGTCAGCATCAGCCGGCGGGCTTCGTGCAGGCGCAGGCGTTTGACGAATTGCAGCGGCGACATCGCGGTCGCGGCCTTGAACTGGTGGTGCAGCGACGAGGCGCTCATGTGCAGCGATTGCGCCAGCTTCTCGATCCGCAGCGGCTGGTCGAACTGCGCCTGCAGCAGTGCCACGGCGCGCGCCATGCGGTTCGAATGGCTGCTCGAGGTCGCGAGGTTGCGCAGGCGCTGGCCGAATTCGCCGGTCAGCAGGCGATAGTGGATCTCGCGCCGGATCAGCGGCGTCAGCACGCGCGCATCGGCGGGCGAATCCAACAGCCGCATCAGGCGCAATACCGCATCGAGCAGCGGCGCGCGCATCCGGGCGGTGTAGAGCGCGCGGTCGATGCAGGGTTTCGGCGGCACGTGGCTTGGGATGTCCAGCATCAGCGCACCGATTTCGGTCAGGTCGAGATCGAGCCGCAGGCTCAGGAACGGATGCTCGGGCGTGGCGTCCAGCACCTGCGATGACACCGGCAGCGGCATCGAGACCACGAGGTAGTGGAGCGGATCGAAACGGTAGCTCTCGCCGCCGAGCCAGGCGTAACGGCTGCCTTGTGCGACCACGACAAGACGCGGCTCGTACAGCGTCGGCACCGCCGGCGCGCATTCGCTGGCGCGGTACAGGTGCAGGCCGGGCACCGTCGTGGCGTGGAATCCATCGCCTGGCGTGAATCGGGCAATCCACTCGACCAGCTCGGCTTGCTGCTCGGGCGTTGCCTGGCGTTCCACGCGTTCAATCAACATGTTGAATTCTTTATGAAATGGCCGTCGATCCGGTTCTCGTTCCGGATTCTGCACGAAATGGGAAGTGCGCCGGGATTGTTCAGAACACTGCAGGATTTGGCAATTGATTCGCGCGAATGAGCTAACGGTCGTGGAAGCGGAAGCCTAATCTGTCCTGCTCTTTGCGGTGCAGCATTTTTGGCGCTGCGCCTGACCGGAAGGCTGCCATGTGGATCGTCGAATACGCGCTCAACCGTCGCTACACCATCGGGGTGATGGCGATCCTGATCCTGCTGTTCGGCACGCTGGCGATCCGCAAGATGCCGACCGACATCCTGCCTGAAGTCGGCATTCCGTCGATCAACCTGATCTGGACTTACCAGGGCATGCCGGCCCCGGAATTCGTCTCCAAGGTGACGTCGTTTTCCGAGATCGCGGTGTTGAACTCGGTGGACGACGTGCTCTCGGTGACGAGCAGCACGATCAACGGCGCCGCGATCGTGCGCGTCGACTTCCAGCCGACGGTCAGCCTCGATCGCGCGCTCGGCCAGATCACCGCCGTTTCGCAGACCATCCTCAAGCGCCTGCCGCCGGGAACCACGCCGCCGCTGGTCATGCGCAACAACGTGTCGAGCACGCCGGTGCTGCAGCTCGTGCTGTCGAGCGATTCGATGACCGAAACGCAGTTGTTCGACTACACCCGCATCCAGCTGCGTTCGCAGATCCAGACCATTCCCGGTATCCGCATGACCTTGCCCTACGGCGGCGCGCCGCGGCAGATCATGGTCGATCTCGATCCGCGCGCCTTGCAGGTGCATGGCCTGACGCCGGCCGACGTGACCGCCGCGCTGGAGCGCGGCAGCCCGACCTTGCCTTCGGGCAGCATCCGCGAAGGCACGCGCGAGATGCAGATCTCGCTCGAGACCAGCCCGGATTCCGCGGTCGAATTCCTCGATCTTCCGATCACCACGCGCGGCGGCAACGTCATCTATGTGCGCGACGTGGCGCATGTGCGCGACGGTGGCGCGTTGCAGACCAACATCGCGCGCATGGACGGCGGCGCGGCGGTTTCGGTGGCGCTGATCAAGCTGGGCGGCGCCTCGGCGGTGGAAATCGTCCGCGCGGTGCGCGCGCGCCTGCCGGCCATCCTCGCGGCCGCGCCTCCGGGCATGCGGATCGAGCCGATCTTCGACCAGTCGATCTTCGTCGACCACGCGATCGAGTCGATCCAGCACGAAGCCGTGCTGGTCGGCCTGCTGGTGGCCTTCGTGGTGCTGGCCTTCATCGGTTCGTGGCGCTCCAGCGCGATCGTGCTGTCCGCGATCCCGCTCGCGCTGCTGGCGTCGATCGTGATGTTGAACCTGCTCGGCTACACCTTCAACGTGATGACGCTCGGCGGCCTAGCGCTGGCCATCGGCATCCTCGTCGACAACGCCGTGGTCGACGTGGAGAACACCAACCGCAACATCGCCGAAGGCCGTTCGGTGCGCGAGGCGATCCTGCAGAGCGCGCGCGAAGTGGTGTTCCCGGAACTGGTCTCGACCATCTGCATCTGCATCGTGCTGACGCCGATCCTGCTGATGACCGGGCTTTCCGCCTGGGTCTTCACGCCGCTGGCGCTGGCGGTGATCTTCGCGATGCTGGCCTCGTTCCTGCTCTCGCGCACGCTGATTCCGGTGCTGTGCTACCTGTTGCTGCCAGCCGACGTGGAAGCGCGCAAGAACCCGGGCAATGTCGTGGACAGGACCTTGCTCGGCGTCAATCACAAGGTCGAGCACGCGCTCGATGGGCTGCGCGAAAAGCACCATGCGCTGCTGGTGAAGCTCGGTCATCACGGCTTCCTGCTGCTGGTGTGCGCGACGCTCGTGTTCGGCATCGGCGTGCTCGCCGCGCTCGGTTTGGGACGCGAGTACTTCCCGCAGGTCGATGCCGGCCAGATCCGCCTGCAGGTGCGCCTGCCGTCGGGCACGCGCGTGGAGGAAACCGCGGCGCGCCTGGCCGACATCCAGCGCGAGATCCGCCGCATCATTCCGGCCGCGGAATTGCAGACCGTCTACGAACAGATCGGTACGCCCGATGCGGTCAACCTGGCCATGGTGGACAGCGCCGTGGTGGGTTCCTTCGAAGCCGAGATCCAGATCCAGCTCGGTTCGCCGCATGCGCCGAGCGCGCACTATCTGGCCCGGATCCGCGAAGCCGTCGCGCAGAAATTCCCGGACGTGAAGATCTTCGAGCGGCCGCCCGATGCGACCAGCCGCACGCTGGCGGGCGGCGCGGTGGCCGCGTTCGAGGTGCAGGTGCTCGGTCGCGACATGGCGGGCAATCTGGAGGCGGCAAAGCAGATCGAGTCGCGCCTGAAGCAGCTGCCCGGCGCGGTGGACGTGATGCTGCGCCAGGTGCTCGACCTGCCCGAATACCACGTCAGCATCGATCGCTCGCGCGCCGCGCAGCTTGGCGTGACCTCGCAGGACGCAGCGCGCGCGCTGCTCGCGGTGCTGGGTTCGGCCGGTACCGTGACGCCGGTGTATTGGGTCGATCTCGCCAACAGCATTTCCTACACCGTGCAGGTGCAGGCGCCGATCAAGGAAATGCGTGACATCGAGACGCTCCTGAACACGCCGGTGCGCGTCGGCGCGGACGGTTCGGCGGTGCTGTTGCGCCACATCGCGAAGGTCGAGCCGCGCAACGTGCCGGCGAGCCTGTCGCGCTCGATGCTGGCGCCTTCGATCAGCGTGCTCGCGAACGTGCAGGGCACCGATCTTGGCACGGTGCAGGATGGCTTGAGTGCGATCATCGCGGACGTTTCCAGAACACTGAAGCCCGGCAACCGCATCGAGATCGCGGGGCAGGCCGGCGAAATGCAGCGCGCCTACGGTGAACTCGCGGGCGGTCTGCTGATGTCGGCCATCCTCGTGTTCCTCGTGCTGGTGGTGAACTTCCAGTCGTGGATCCAGCCCTTGGCCGCGATGAGCGGCCTGCCGCTCGCGATCGCGGGCGCGGCCGCCGCGTTGTACGTCACCGGTACGCCGTTGAGCGTTCCGGCCCTGATGGGCGTGATGATGGTGATCGGCGTTTCTACCGCGAACTCGGTGCTCGTCACCAGCTTCGTGCGCGACCTGATCGCGCTCGGCCACGATCCGGAACATGCGGCCTACGAAGCCGCCGCGACGCGCCTGCGCCCAGTGCTGATGACCGCGAGTGCGATGGTGCTCGGCATCATCCCGATGTCGCTGGGCCTTGGCGAAGGCGGCGAACAGAACGCGCCGCTCGGCCGCGCCGTGATCGGCGGCCTGCTGTTCGGCACGCCGGCGACCCTGGTCGTGGTGCCGTCGATCCTCGCCGTGCTCGGCCGTCGCCAGAAGCGCAAGGCCGTTGCGCATTCCACTTCTTCCCACGCCTCCGGATCACTGCCCGATCCGGAAGTCGCCGCCTGAATTCTTCCCGGCAGGACACCATGATCGACGCCAAACCTTTCGTTCCCGCCGCGCTCGCGTTCGCGCTGAGCCTTGCCCTGTCCGCGTGCGGCTCAAGCCGTGCCGAATCCGGCGTGGTATCGGATCCCGCGATTCCCGAAGTCGCGACCGCGCAAGCCAAGGCGGCGGCCGCGACGACGGAGCTGCGCCTCCCGGCGCGGGCACTCGCCGGCGAAGCCGCGAAGCTGTATCCGCGCGCAAGCGGATTTGTGGCCGAGCGCCTGGTCGATCTCGGCGATCACGTGGGCGCCGGGCAGGTGCTGGCCCGCATCGACGCGCCGGAAATCGGCGAAGCGGTGCGCGAAGCCGAAGCGGTGCTGGCGCAGGCCAAGGCCGATGCGGAACTGGCGAAACTCAATTACGAGCGCGCCCTGGCGCTGGTCGAATCGGGCGCGGTGTCGCGCGAAACCTTCAACGACCGCAAGGCGCGGTACGCGGTCGCGCAAGCGGCGCAGAGCGCGGCGGAAGCGCGCCTCAACAGCGCCCGCGAAAAGCAGTCCTATCTCACCGTGCGCGCGCCGTTCGCCGGCGTGGTGGTGGCGCGCAACGTGGAACGCGGCGATCGCGTGGTCGGCGATTCGGCCGGCAGTTCGGTGCCGCTGTTCGAGATCGCTTCGCTCGATCCGCTGCGGGTCGTCGCGGACGTGCCGCAGAACGCGGTGCTGCAGGTCCAGACCGGCCTCGATGCGACGGTTACGTTCCCCGAGCTTCCCGGCGAACGGCTGGCCGCGAAGATCGTGCGCAGCGCCAGGACGCTTTCCGAATCCCAAGGCGGCATGCGGATCGAGTTGAGCCTGCCGAATCCGGACGAACGCCTGCCCGCTGGCCTGGTCGGCGAGGTCAGCATCGCCGTGCCGCGCGGCGTGCCGGTGCTCATGTTGCCGTTGGCGGCCGTGATGCAAAGCGCCGAAGGCGCGCGCATCGCCAAAATCGACGAGGAAGGCGTGGTCGAGTTCCGCCAGATCGTGCTCGGCCGCAACTTCGGCGCGGAAGTGGAAGTGCTCGGCGGCTTGTCCGAAGGCGATACCGTCGTGCTCGCGCCGAATGCGCTGCTGGCGCCGGGAAGCCGCGTGAAGGCCCGGGCCGGTTCCTGAGTGTCCTCCGCCGGTTTTTCCGGCGGGTCGATGGCCGCGCGACCGGCTTCCGGCGTTGGCGCCGGAAGCGATGATGGATCGTCCTGCCGTCCGCGGACCGGGCGCCGGCTTATGCCTCGATCGCCTGCGCGTGTTCGCGCGTTGCCGAGAACCGCACCGCCGGCGCGCGTTCCTGCGCCAGCTGCAGGTTCACCCGGCTCGGCGCGAGATAGACCAGTTGTCCGGCCGCGTCCAGCGCCAGGTTGGATGCGTTCTTTTCGCGGAACTCCTCGAATTTCTTCGCGTCGTCGCAGTGCACCCAGCGCGCGGTGGCGATGCTGACCGGCTCGAAGCTGGCCTCGACGCCGTATTCGTCTTTCAGGCGATACGCCACCACGTCGAACTGCAGCACGCCGACCGCGCCGAGGATGAGGTCGTTGCTCATCAGCGGCTTGAAGAACTGGGTCGCGCCTTCCTCGGACAGCTGCGCCAGGCCTTTCTGCAGCTGCTTGAGCTTGAGCGGATCGCGCAGGCGGGCGCGGCGGAACAGTTCCGGCGCGAAGTTCGGGATGCCGGTGAAGCTCAGGGCTTCGCCTTCGCTGAAGCTGTCGCCGATGCTGATCGTGCCGTGGTTGTGCAGGCCGATCACGTCGCCCGGATAGGCTTCCGCCACGATTTCGCGGTCGCTGGCCATGAAGGTGAGGGCGTTGGCGAGTTTCATTTCCTTGCCGCTGCGCACGTGGAACGCCTTCATGCCGGCGGTGAACTTGCCCGAACACACGCGCATGAAGGCGACGCGGTCGCGGTGCTGCGGATCCATGTTGGCCTGGATCTTGAACACGAAGCCGGTCATCTTTTCCTCGTCGGCCTGGACTTGGCGCGTGGTCGTGGCGCGCGGTTGCGGCGACGGCGCGTGTTCGACGAAGAAATCCAGCAGCAGTTGCACGCCGAAGTTGTTGACCGCCGAGCCGAAGAACACCGGCGTCTGCTTGCCGGCGAGGTAGGCCTCCTTGTCGAACGGGTGCGAGGCGCCTTGCACCAGCTCCAGTTCGTCGCGCAGTTCCTGCAGCATTTGCGGGCCGATGCGCGCCTCGAGCTGCGGATCGTCGAGCGAGGGGAAGATCGTCGAATCCTGGCGGGTGAAGTTGCGGCCCTGCTCGTACAGGTGCACTTCGCCGGTGATCAGGTGCACGACGCCCTTCAGCCGGCTGCCCATGCCGATCGGCCAGGTCACCGGTGCGCAGGCGATGCCGAGCACGGATTCGATCTCGTCGAGCAGCTCGATCGGGTTCTTGCCTTCGCGGTCGAGCTTGTTGATGAAGCTCATGATCGGCGTGTCGCGCAGGCGGCACACTTCCATCAGCTTGATGGTGCGCTCCTCGACGCCCTTGGCGACGTCGATGACCATCAGCGCCGAGTCCACCGCCGTCAGCACGCGGTAGGTGTCCTCGCCGAAGTCGGCGTGGCCGGGCGTGTCGAGCAGGTTGACGATGCGGCCCTCGTAGGGGAACTGCATCACCGAACTGGTGACCGAGATGCCGCGCTCCTTTTCCAGCGCCATCCAGTCGGAGGTCGCGTGGCGCGCGGCCTTGCGGCCCTTGACGGAGCCGGCCATCTGGATCGCGCCGCCGAACAGCAGCAGCTTCTCGGTCAGCGTGGTCTTGCCGGCGTCGGGGTGCGAGATGATCGCGAAGGTGCGGCGGCGCAGCGCCTGCATGGAAATTTCGGACATGGGGAGGCGCGCGGAAGGCGCGGCAGGATGGCAGAGGGAAGCCGCGAATTATATCGGTCCGCCGCCGCCGGTGCGGCCCTGTATCCAAGGCCGTTGCAACACCGCTAACCTTGCCCAAAAGGGGACGGGTTGCCAGTGGACGAAACCATCGAAGAATCCACGCTCGCGTTGGAGCGTGAAGGCAAGGACGCGGTCGTGTTGCCGGAAAACATCGGGCCGTACCGCATTCTCGGCCTGCTCGGCGAAGGCGGCATGGGGCGCGTGTATCTGGCGCAGGAAAGCCATCCGCCGCGCCAGATCGCGCTGAAGGTGATGCGCGGCATGTCCGGACATGCGCTGTCGCGCTTCCGGCGCGAGGCCGAACTGATGGCCAAGCTCGAGCATCCGGGCATCGCGCGCCTGTACGCGGCCGGCGAGGATTACATCGGCGGCTTGCCGATGCCGTGGCTGGCGCTGGAGTTGATCCGCGGCCCGAACCTGCGCGATTACGTATCGCGCGAGCGTCTTTCGCTTGCCGCGCGGTTGAAGCTGTTGATCGACATCTGCCGCGCCGCGCAGCACGCGCACGAGCGCGGTGCCGTCCATCGCGACCTCAAGCCTTCGAACATCCTGATCGATCCGTTCGGCCAGCCCAAGATCCTGGATTTCGGCGTGGCCCGCATGCTCGACGACAACGAGCGCGAAGCGACGCAGGTCGGGCAGGTGATCGGCACGCTGTCGTACATGTCGCCGGAACAGCTCGCCGGCCACGCCAACGAAGCCGACGTGCGCAGCGACGTCTATGCGCTCGGCGTGATCGGCTACGAACTCGTTTCCGGCCGCCTGCCGCATCCGCGCCTGTCGGCGGCGACGGTGTTCGAAGCGTTGGAGATCGTGCGCAAGGAAGACGTGCCGAGGCTGTCCAGCATCGCCCCGCAAGCGCGCGGCGATCTCGACCGCATCGTGATGAAGGCGCTCGAGATCGAGCCGGAACAGCGCTACGCCAGTGCGGCCGAATTTGCCGACGACCTGCAACGCCTGCTCGATCACCGTCCGGTGCTGGCGCGCCGGCCGACCTTGGCCTACCGGATCGGTCGCTTCGTGCGCCGCCATCGGGCGCTCACGGTGGCGGTGACAATCGTGTTCGCCGCGCTGGCGGCCGCCGCCGTTTTCAGCGCCATCGCGGCGCAACGCGCGCGCGAAGCCCTGGTCGAAGCGCAATCGCGGGCCGACGAATTGGCCGCCGTGAACAAGTTCGTCGAAACCATGCTGACCCAGGCCGATCCGGAAGAAGGCGGCTCGCCCGACATGCCGTTGCGCGAGTTGCTGGATCACGCCGAAGAATCGCTGCCCGAGTTCGCCGGTCGTCCCCGCATTGCCGGGCAAGTGGCGATGCTGCTCGGCGACACCTGGAGCGGACTGGGCGACAACGCCAAGGCACAACGGTTGCTGGCGCGGGCGCACGAATGGGTCGTGGAAGGCTTCGGCCGGAACGGCAGGGATGGTTTCCTGGTGCGCACGGCGATGGTCAGGAGTCTGACGCGTGCGCCGGAACCGGAACGCGCCATCGCGCTGGCGAAGGAAGTGGAGGCGGAACTCGCCGCCATCGAACAACCTTGGGCGCGCGAAATTGCTTTCCGCTTGCGGGCATACCGAGCGCAGTCGCTGGAAACGATGCAGGAGACTCGGGCCGCGATCGCGCTGAATCGCGAACTTCTTGCTGATCCGGTGCTGACCACGTTGCCCGACACCATTGAAATGGGCGAATTGCTGCGCCACAACTTGGCCTATGCGTTGCAGAACGTGGGCGATTTCGTCGAAGCCGAACAACTGGCGCGGCAGGTGCTGGAATCCCAACAAGGCCATCTGCCGCCGGATCATCCGAGGATGCTCTACACCAAGCGGCTGATCGGGCAAACCCTGCATCGGCAAGGCAAGCTCGGCGAGGCCGTGGCCTGGTACGCCGAGGTGTACGAAAAACGCCGTGTTCTGTACGGCGAGGATCATCCGGCCGCGTTGAACGCGGCAAGTCAGTTGGCGGCGGCCTACGCCACGTTGAAGCGGCTTGATGAAGCGGAGACATTGTTACGCCGCGTTCTCGACGTGCGTCATCGGCGTGGTGAAGGTGATGGCCGTGAAGCGCAGGGGGATCGCTTGATACTGGCGCGTACGTTGATGTTGTTGGATCGTATCGACGAAGCGATGGCGCTGGCGGATCAGGTGATTGCGCTTGAGGGCGACGAACCGGATCGCGAAACCTTGGCCGCGCGCAACGCCCGCGCCACGCTGTTGCACCGAGCGGGCCGCCTCGACGAAGCGCGTGTTGCGTTCGCGCAGTTGTTGAAGATCGCGCCGGATACGCTTGGTGTCGATCATCCGAACTGGACAATTTATTTGTTGAGTGCTGCTGACGTCGATCTGGATGTGAACGATCTTGCGGCTGCACGCGCCAAGCTGGAACAGGCGCTGCCGATCCTGCTGGAAAAACAGGGCAAGCAACACCCACGCACCCGCGAAACGGCATCGAAACTGGCGGATATCTACGATAGACTCGATTTGAGCGATCAAGCTCAGGCACTGCGTGCCAGCGTGGAGTAGTGTCGTTAGTTTCACACCATCAACTCAACGCTAGGTAATTGATGTGAAAAAGATTTTCTTGCTTTTCGCTCTCGCCCTTTGTTCTTCGATGGCTTATGCTTCGGACGATTTCGGTGCGCCGGGAGGGGACGATTGCACTGATGCGTCTCACGAACTGTGGGCACAGGCTCTCGCTCTTTTCAATGGGGATTTCGATGCCGCGTGCACGTGGGTTTCGGATATCAAGACAACCACCAAGTCTGACGGTACCATCGACGAATAACGGCATAGTCGTGGCCCTCTTTTCCTTCTCCCCGTGCGAACGGGGAGAAGGAAAAGAACGCCATCATTCGTTTGACCCACGAGTGCAGGAATCCACGCTTCCACTGGATCGCGGCGACGGGCAATACGTCGTCATGCCCGAGCGCATCGGCCCGTACCGCATCCTCGGCCTGCTCGGCGAAGGCGGCATGGGCCGCGTGTACCTGGCGCAGGAAAACCATCCGCCGCGACAGGTCGCGCTGAAGGTGGTGCGCGGCGTTTCCGGGCAGGCGTTGGCGCGCTTCCGGCGCGAGGCTGAATTGCTGGCGACGCTCGAACATCCCGGCATCGCGCGGCTGTACGCGGCCGGCGAAGATTCTCTCGGCGGCCTGCCGACGCCGTGGCTGGCGCTGGAACTGGTGCGCGGTTCGGATCTGCGCAGCCACGTGGCGCGCGAGCGGCCCGGTCTTGCGGCGCGGCTGGAACTGATGATCGCCATCTGCCGCGCCGTGCAGCACGCGCACGAACGCGGCGTGATCCATCGCGACCTGAAACCCGGCAACATCCTGGTCGATGCCGCTGGGCAGCCGAAGATCCTCGATTTCGGCGTGGCGCGGCTGCGCGATGGCGACGGCGGCATGACGCAGGCCGGGCAGGTGCTCGGCACGCTGCCGTACATGAGCCCGGAGCAGCTTTCCGGAAACGGCGGCGAAGTCGATGCGCGCAGCGACGTCTATGCGCTCGGCGTGATCGCCTACGAACTGGTGTCCGGCCGCCTGCCGCATCCGCGCCTGTCCACTTCGAGCCTGTTCGAGGCGCTGGACATCGTGCGCGGCGAGGAAGCGCCGCGTCTTTCGCGCCTGGCGCCGCAGGCACGCGGCGATCTGGACCGGGTGGTGATGAAGGCGCTGGCGTCCGAGCCTTCGCAACGCTACGCCAGCGCCGCCGAATTCGCCGACGACCTGCAACGCCTGATCGACCACCGCCCGGTGCGGGCGCGGCCGCCGACGCTGGCCTACCGCGCAGCGCGTTTCGTGCGCCGGCATCGCGTGCTGACGGCAGCGGCCGCGATCGTGTTCTGCGTGCTCGCCGTCGCCACCGCGTTCAGTGCCCTGGCCGCGCAGCGCGCCCGCGCCGCGCAGGCGCAGGCGGAACTGCGCGCGCACGAGGCCGCCGCGGTGAACCGCCTGCTCGAAACCATGCTCACTTCCGCCATGCCGGAGGAAGCGCGTGGCCGCGAGTTGAAGGTGGCCGAGGTGCTGGATCAGGCCGAACGCGAATTCGCCGGGTTGGATGCGCCGCCGGCGGTGCGCTTGTCACTGGCCTCGACGCTGGCCGCGATGCGGCTGGCGCTGGGCGAATTCGAGCGCGGCCTGGCGATGAACCAGGCCGCGCTCGATCTGCTCGGCGAAGCCGGCGAGGATGCGATGCGGCGTGGCGTCCTGCTGCGCCAGCGCACCCTGCTGCTGACCGAACTGGATCGCTTCGACGAGGCGCGCGCGGCGGCCGGGGAGGCGACACGCCTGCTGGCCGATGCGAAACCCGCCGAACGCATCGCGCTGCAACTGGCTTCGGTGAAGCTGGACGAGGAATCCGGCTCCGCCGCCACCGGGCAGGCCGACTACCGCGCCGTGATCGCGCAGGCCGAAGCCGCGATGCGGGACGACGACGATCCGGAACTGGTGAACGTGCTGGAAACGGCGCGCAGCCATCTGGCCGGCGCGCTGCGCGCCAGCGGCAATCTGGACGAGGCCGAGGCCATCGTCCGCACGCTGCTGGCCGAACGTCGCGAACGCCACGGCGACGACGATCCGCGCACGCTCGCCAGCCGCCAGAAGCTGGCGATGGTGCTGGGCGAGCGTGGCGACCTCGCCGCCGCCGAGGCCGAGGCGCGCGCGACGTGGGAAGCGATGACGCGGGTCTATGGCGCGGACAACGTCAACACGCTGCTGGCGCGGCATACGTTGTCGGGCCTGCTGCTGCAAGCGGACAGGCACGACGAGGCCGAACCGCATGCGCGCGCCGTGCTGGAAGGTTTCGAGCGGCACTTCGGCCCGCGCCACACCCAGACCACGAGCGCGCTCGGCGCCCTGGCCTATCTTCTGGAAGAACGCGAAAAGTTCGACGAGGCCGAGGCGCTGTACCGCCGCATCGTGGAAATACACGGCGGCAACCCGGCCGCTGCGATGGGGCCGCGCAACAACCTCGCGATGCTGCTGCTGGCGCGCGGCGAGCCGCGCGCCGCCCTGGAAGAATTCGACCGCCTGCTGGAGATTGCGCGCGGCGTGCTCGGCGAGGATCACGCCTACACTTGGATTTTCGCGGGCAACCGCGCGCTGGCGCTGCTGCGCGCAGGCCGCGCCGCCGAAGCGCGCGACGCGCTCGAACCCGTGCTCGCGAAACTGCGCGAGCGCATGGGCGCCGATCATGCCCGCACCCGCGCCGTGGCGGAACGGCTGGTCGAAGCCTACGAGAAACTGGGTCTGAAAAACGAAGCCGCCGCGCTGGGGGCCAGCCTTTCAGCGATGTAGTCGCCTATCGAAGACGCGGCTGGAACTTCGCGCATGAAGCCGAGCAAGCTCGGCTTCTACGGAAAAGCGGCTGCCGTAGCGCCGAGCTTGCTCGGCGGCACATTCGACCAACGCACGTAAAAGGAATAAATCGAAAACGCGCTGGCCGCGCCTTCGATTCCTGCCAGCGGGGGAGAACAACTCCCGGGCCATCAGAATTGGCTTTGCCCGAAAACCATTCGCGAATAGCATGTCGTCCCTTCCCGAATACGCCGCGCCGATGCCCCGTTTCCGGTTTCCGCCAGTCGCAACGATGGTGCTGTGCTGCGCGCTGGCCGCCTGCGCCACGACCACCTCGACGCTCCCCGAACCGCCGTCCGCCGAATCCGGCGACGGCTTCGCCACGACGCTCGTGCCGGAAAGTTTCTCGACGCCGCGCGACGCCGCGCTGGCGCTGGATTCGATCGCCTCGTGGGTGTCGCCGGAAGGCCAGCCCTGGATCGTCGCCTCGGCCAAGCAGGCCAACCTGCTGCTGGCCTTCGACGGCGATTCCGGCGCGGAACTGGCGCGCGTCGGCGCGGACGCAAGCCTGGCCGGGCCGAACGGCGTGGCGGTGTTCGGCGACCTGCTGTTCGTGGTCGAGCGCGACGCCGGGCGGGTTTCCGTGTTCTCGCTGCCGGATTTCGCCAGCGTCGGCCAGTTCGGGCAGGAATGGCTGTTCCAGCCCTACGGCCTGTGGCTGCGCGAAACCGCGCCGCTGGAACTGGAAGCCTTCGTCACCGACAGCTACGTCGGCGCGCCCACGGCGCTGCAACACAACGACCAGCGCGTGAAACGCTTCCGCGTGCTGCTGGACGATCCGCTGCACGCGGAGTTCCTGGGCCACTTTGGTTCCACGGGTATTGAAGGCGCGTTGCGGCAGGTGGAATCCATCGCGGGCGACGAGGAGCACGGGCGCATCGTGGTCGCCGACGAATGGCGCAAGGGCGAGTCGCCGCCTGCGCTGCGCGTCTATGGCTTCGACGGCGAATACCGCGGCGTGGACATCGGCGCAGGCATGTTCCAGGGCGAACCGGAAGGCATCGCGCTGTACGACTGCCCGGACGGTTCCGGTTACTGGATCGCCGCCGACCAGCACAAGCGGAAGAACCGCTTCCATGTCTTTGCGCGGCAATCGCTCGAATGGCTCGGCAGCTTCGGCGGCGCGAGCGTGGGCGATTCGGACGGCATCGCGCTGCGTTCGGATTCGAGCGAACGCTTCCCCGACGGCGCGCTGTACGTGGCTGATGCGGGCGAGGCGGTGGTGGCGTTCGACTGGCGCAATGTCGCCGATGCGTTGGGGCTGCGATCGGGCTGCGCGGCGCCGGTCGAAGGCCGCTGAGCGGCGCGGCTGCTACGCTGCGTGGGGGAACGGAAGAACACGAGGGACGCGATGCAAACCCGATACGACGCCATCGTCGTCGGCGCGGGACTGGCGGGATTGGTGGCTGCGCTGGAGTTGACCGGCGCCGGGAAAAGCGTCCTGCTGCTGGACCAGGAAGGCGAGCAGAACATTGGGGGGCAGGCGTTCTGGTCGTTTGGCGGCCTGTTTTTCGTCGACTCGCCCGAGCAGCGCCGCATGGGCGTCCGCGATTCGCGCGAACTGGCGATGGCGGACTGGTTCGGAACCGCCGCGTTCGACAGGGACGAGGACGAATGGCCACGCCGCTGGGCGCAGGCCTACGTGGATTTCGCCTGCGGGGAAAAGCGCGCGTGGCTGCATTCGCTGGGAATGCGCTGGTTCCCGGTCGTCGGATGGGCCGAGCGCGGCGGTTATGGCGCGATCGGGCACGGCAATTCGATGCCGCGCTTCCATGTCACCTGGGGAACCGGGCCGGGCGTGGTCGAGCCGTTCGTGCAGCGCGCGTATGCGGCGCGCGACCAGGGCCTGCTCAAGTTCGGCTTCCGCCATCGCGTCGATGAGCTGATCGTCGAGAACGGCACGGTCGTCGGCGTTGCCGGCGCGTTGCTGAAGGAAGACCCGGTCGCGCGCGGGAAACCCAGTTCGCGGGAAGTCGTCGGCGGGTTTTCGCATCGCGCGCAGGCCGTGGTGCTCGCGACCGGCGGCATCGGCGGCAACCACGAACTGGTCCGGCGGTATTGGCCGAAGACCTGCGGTGAGCCGCCGGAGCACATGATCTGCGGCGTTCCGGCGCATGTGGACGGTCGCATGCTGGACATCGCGGAAAACGCCGGTGCGCGGCTGATCAATCGCGATCGCATGTGGCATTACGTGGAAGGGATCGAGAACTGGGATCCGATCTGGCCCAGGCACGCGATCCGCATTCTTCCCGGCCCGTCGAGCCTGTGGCTGGATGCGCGCGGCAATCGTCTGCCGACGCCGTTGTGGCCGGGTTTCGACACGCTGGGAACCTTGAAATACCTGCGTTCTACCGGCCATGACCACAGCTGGTTCATCCTCGACCAGAGCATCGCCAAGCGCGAGTTCGCCTTGTCCGGTTCGGAGCAGAATCCCGACCTCACCGGCAAGAGCTGGCTGCAGGTCGCGCGGCGCGCGATCGGCAAGAAAGCGCCGGCGCCGGTGGAGGCGTTCAAGCAACACGGCAAGGATTTCGTCGTGCGCGACAACCTGCGCGATCTGGCCGACGGCATGAACGCGCTGACGCCGGACGCGCCGCTTTCCTATGAGAAGGTCAGGGCGGAAGTGGAAGCGCGCGACCTGCAATTCGCCAATCCGTTCGCCAAGGACGGGCAGGCGATGGCGGTGCACAACGCGCGGCGCTATCGCGGCGATCGGCTGGTGCGCGTGGCCAAGCCGCATCGTTTGCTCGATCCGGCGCACGGGCCGCTGATCGCGGTGCGCTTGCATGTGCTGACGCGCAAGACGCTCGGCGGCTTCCAGACCGATCTGCAGGGCCGTGTCTTCGCGCGCGACGGCGAAATCTTCCGTGGCTTGTATGCAGCGGGCGAAGCGGCCGGATTCGGCGGCGGCGGCGTGCATGGCTATCGCGCGCTGGAAGGCAGCTTCCTCGGCGGTTGCCTTTTCTCCGGCCGGAACGCCGGCCGCGGTGCGGCGGGAGACGTGGCGTGAGCGGTAAACCGACCATCGCGATCTTCGGCGCGGGCAGCATCGGCTGCCATCTCGGCACGCGGCTGGCGCCGCACGCGGAAGTGGTGTTGATCGGTCGTGCGCGCCTGGGCGAAGCGATCGAGCGGCGCGGATTGCATGCGACCTCGTTCGACGGCGCGGACGTTCGCGTGGCGAAGCAGGACATCGCGTTCTCGACTTCGCCCGAAGCCGTGCGCGACGCGGCGCTGGTGCTGGTGACGACCAAATCCGCCGCGACCGCCGAAGCGGGCGCCGCGCTCGCGGACGTGCTCGCGCCGGGCAGCGTCGTCGTCAGCTTCCAGAACGGTTTGCGCAATGCCGCGATCCTGGGCGATGCCTTGCCGCAATGCCGCGTGCTGGCGGGCATGGTGCCGTTCAACGTGGTGCAGCCGGAAACCGGCCGCACCCATCAGGCGACGTCCGGCGAGCTGATCGTGGCCCGGCATGCGGCGCTGGAGCCATTCCTCCCGGCTTTCGCCGCGGCGGGCCTGCCGTTGACGCTGCACGACGACATGCCTGCAGTGATGGCCGGGAAGCTGCTGCTCAACCTCAACAACGCGATCAACGCCTTGTCGAACGTGCCTTTGAAGCAGGAACTGGAAACGCGCGATTGGCGGCGCTGCCTCGCGCTGGCGCAGGCGGAAGCCTTGCGCGTGTTTTCCGCGGCGGGCATCCGGCCGGCGAAGGTCACGCCCTTGCCGGTGCGCTGGTTGCCTTGGTTGATGCGTTTGCCGAACGGGATCTTCAAGGCGCTCGCAAAGCGGATGCTCTCGATCGATCCTGCCGCGCGCTCGTCGATGTGGGAGGACCTCGAGGCCGGGCGCGCCACCGAAGTGGATTACCTGCAAGGCGAAATCGTCGAGCTGGCGCGCGCCAACGGCATCGGGGCGCCGGTCAATGCGAAGCTGGCGACGTTGATCCACGCCGCCGAAAAGGAACGCCGCGAGTGGCGCGCGGAAGCCTTGCTCGGGGAATTGCGGAACGCGTCTTAGCGCTGCAGTTCCAGCAGCCGGTCCAGCTTGCGGTTCAGATCCGCCAGGCCGCGCGAGAGATCGTGCTGGTGGTCTTCCTTCTGGCTGCGGATCTGGGTCAGCTCGTGCGCCAGGTTCAGCGCCGCGAGCACGGCGATGCGGTCCAGCGTGGCGGTCTTGGCGTTGCTGCGGAGCTCGCGCATCTGGCCGTCGAGCAGCGCCGCGGCGCGGATCAGGCCGTCGCGTTCGTGCGGCTCGCAGGCGACGAGGTACTCGCGGTCGAGGATGCGGACGGATACGGGCTCGCTCATGCGTTCTGCTCCAGCGACTTGAGCCGCATGATCATCGCTTCCACGCGGGCGCGGGCCTGTTCGTTCTTGGTGAGCAGCGCGGCGCGCTCGCCGATCAGCTGTTCCTGGCTGGCGCGCAGGCTGCGGTTTTCGTCGGCAAGACGGCGGACCAGATCGGCGAGGCGGTCGATCTTTTCGCCAAGCTGGCTCAGTTGCTCGTTCGGATCGGGCGTGCTCATGGGCGTGAGATTATCAGGCTTGGTCGGGAGTTTGCGTGGCCGCCGTTTGCTCGGGCTTCAGTCCTGCGACGGGACGGAATTGCGGAATTCCAGGATGTAGTTGCGGCAGTCGTCCTGGTTCATCGGCTGGCTCAGCCAATAGCCCTGGATCTCGTCGCAACCCTGATCGCGCAGGTAGCGCAGCTGGTCCTCGGTTTCCACGCCTTCGGCCACCACGTTCAATCCGAGCGAATGCGCCATCGTGATGATGGTCGAGGTGATGGCCTCGTCGTCCGGGTCGTGGGTCAGGTCGCGCACGAATTCCTTGTCGATCTTGAGTGTGTCGATCGGCAGGCGCTTCAGGTAGACGAGCGAGGAATAGCCGGTGCCGAAGTCGTCGATGGCGAGGCTGACGCCGACCTGTTTGAGCGATTTCAGCACGCTGATGGCCTGCTCGGCGTTCGCCATGACCATGCTTTCGGTGACTTCCAGCTCCAGGAGGTGCGCGGGGACATCGTGCGCGGCGAGCGTGCGCTGCAGGTTTTCGACGAGGTTGCCGCGCAGCAGTTGCAGCACCGAGATGTTGACCGCGATGCTGATGCCGGAAAGGCCGCTGTCGTTCCACTGCCGCAGCGTGCGGCAGGCTTCGGACAGCACCCATTCGCCGATCGGCAGGATCAGGCCGGTTTCCTCCGCCAGCGGGATGAATTCGGTCGGCGCGATTTCGCCCAGTTCTTCGCAGCGCCAGCGCAGCAAGGCCTCGACCCCGCCGATGCGTCCGTCGAGCAGCGAGAGCCGCGGCTGGAATTGCAGGCGGAACTCGCGCTTCTCCAGTGCGCGCCGCAGCGCCGAGGTCATCAGCGTGCGCCGGCGCGCTTCAGCGTCCATCTGCTGGTCGTAGAGCTGATAGGTGTTGCGGCCGCGTTCTTTCGCGCGGTACATCGCGGTATCGGCGAATTTCAGCAGGTCGGTCGGGATCTGCGCGTGGTCCGGATACAGGCTGATGCCGATCGACGGCGAGATGACCTGTTCGCCGCCGCCTTCGATCTGCAGCGGCGCGGCGAAGGCGTCGATGATCTTGAGCGCGGCGGCGATCGCGGCGTTGCCGTCGACCAGGTCTTCGAGCACCACGGTGAATTCGTCCCCGCCCAGGCGCGCCACCGTGTCCATCGGCGTGGCCACGCTCACCAGGCGCGCGGCTGCGGCTTTCAGGATGCGGTCGCCAGCGGCGTGGCCGAGCGTATCGTTGATGTCCTTGAAGCGGTCCAGGTCGAGGAACAGCACCGCGACCTTGCCTTCGTGCCGGCGCGCACGCACCACCGCGCGCGCGAGGCGCTCGGTCAGCAGGCTGCGGTTCGGAAGTCCGGTCAGCGTGTCGTAGTTGGCGAGATAGCGCAGTTCCTGTTCGGCGCGTTTCTTTTCGGTGATGTCGGTGAGCACGCCGACGTAGTGGGTGCGCTGTCCGCTGGGATCGAGTACCTGGGTCAGTTCGAACCAGCTCAGGAATTCCTCGCCGTCCTTGCGCTGTTGCCACATCTCGCCGCGCCAGTGGCCTTCGCGCGCGGCGGCTTCGCGCTGGCGGCGGTAGAAATCCTCGTCGTGCTGGGCGCTCTGCATCACGGCCAGCGATTGGCCCGCGATTTCCTCTTCGCTGTATCCGGTGATCCGTGAGAACGCTGGGTTCACTGAAACCACACGGAAGTTGAGGTCGGTCACGCAAACCGCCTCGCTCATGCTGCGCAGCACTTCGGAGGCAATGCGGCGTTCGCGCTCGGCGCGGCGCTGCACGGTGATGTCGCGCGCGATGCCCGCCAATCGCAGCGGCCGGCCTTGCGCGTCGCGTTCGACCACCTTGCCGCGCGCGCGAATCCAGATCCAGCCGTTGCCATCGCGGCTGCGCATCCGGTGTTCGGATTCGAACTGCTCGGTGCGGCCTTCGATGTGGTCACGGGCGCGCTGTTCGACCAGCGGGCCGTCTTCCGGGTGCGCATCGACCATCCACTGATCGCGCGCAATGACCTGTTCGCTCTTACCGCCGTGCAGGAAATCCGCGTTGAAGCGGTGCATGACCCAGTTCGAAAGGTCGATGATCCAGAATTCGTCGCCGGATCCCCATAGGGCCATCTTGAGGCGATTCTCGCGCTCGGAGATCTGTTCCAGCAGGGTGCGGCGTTGGCGCTGGCGCAGTCGGAACGAATACAGCACTGCGCCAAGGCCGAGCAGGCCGAGGGCGGTGTAAGCGATTTTCGCCTGCGTGCTGTTCCACCAGTCCGGCACGATGGTCAGCCGCAGGCTGGCCTCGCTGCTGCCCCAGATCCCATCGCGGTTCGCGCCACGTACGCGGAACACGTAGTCGCCCGGCGGCAGGTTGTTGTAGTTGGCGTGTGGCATCGAGCCGATTTCGATGAAGTCCTCGTCGAAGCCTTCCAGCTTGTAGGCGAAACGGTTGGAGGTCGGCGAAAAGTAGTCCAGCGAGGTGTAGCTGATCCGCAGCCAGCGCGCGTCGGCCTGGTCGAAGGAGAGTTGCCCGTCCTGCGGCGGCCGCGGGCTTTCCACGCCGCTGGCGGATATCGAGGTGATGATCACTGGCGCATCGAAGTGGCTGTCGCGAACCTGTTTCGGATCGAACAGGTTGATGCCGCGGATGCCGCCGAACGCGATCCGGCCATCGGCCAGCTTCAGTTGCGCGTTGCCGTTGAATTCCAGGTCCTGCAGGCCGCTGCGCAGCCCGAAGCGGCGCCATTCCGAGGTTGCCGGATCGAAGCGGATCAAGCCGTCGTTGCTGGAAAGCCACAGCAGCCCGTTGTCGTCCGGAACGATGCCGTACACCTGTCCGCGCGGCAGTTTCGCGGTGGCGCCCACGCGGTTGATCTCGAACTGGCCGGGCTCGGTTTCGCGCACGTGGTCAAGACCGTCATGCGTGCCGATCCACCAACCGCCATTGCCATCCGGCACGATGGCGCGAACCATGCCGTGCGACAGGCTGTTGGGCGTGTTGCGCGAATGCGTCAGGTGGATGGCCTTGCCCGTGGCCGGGTCGGTGGCGTCCGGTGTGAAGATGTCGATGCCGTTGCCGCCGCCGATCCAGATGCGGCCACGATCGTCCTGGAACAGCAGGTGATAGCGGGTCTGGTGCAGTGCTTCGGGCGTATTGATGTCCGGGGCGATCAACGGCGACCAGATGTCGCTGTCGGGGTCGTAGCGCGACAGCCCTGCGCCGTGGCTGCCGAGCCATATCGCCCCGTCGCGGCCGATCGTCATGCTCGACAAGCGCCGGTGGGCGGGATCCTGCGGCCCCAGCCATTCCGCATTGCCGTTGTCCGGATCGAGCTGGAACAGGCCGATGTCGGTGGAGGCGAAGACGCGCTGCCTGGCATCGCGCAGGATGACGTAGACCAGCACCGGGATTTTCGGATCGGTGATGCCGGCGGCATCGCGCATGGCATGCACGAAGGGCTGGAAGCTGTCCGTCTTCGGGTCGTAGCGTTTCGCGCCTTCGCCGGTCGATCCGATCCAGAGACCGCCTTGGCCGTCTTCCGCCAAGGTACGGATGAAATTGCCCTGGACCAGGGTCGCGCCGGTGAGTCCTGTGTCGAACAGCGCCGGGAAGGTCGCACCTTCCACCGGAGCGGTCGCGATGCCGCGCATCCTTCCGCCGACCCACAGGAGATTGGAGCGGTCCACGAGCAGCAATTGCGGCCCGTTTTCCGGCAAACCGCCTTCCAGTTCCGGTTGGGCCTTGATGCGCAGCGACTCCTTGGTATCGGGCGAGTAACGCAACAGATCGCTGTCGCGAAGGGAAATCCAGATCCGGCCGTTGCCGTCGATCGCGAGGGAGGCGGGTTCTTCCGTGCCTTCCAGCGGCAGGACTTCGTGGTGCAGGGTGGCGTCGACGGCCTGGATGCGGACCAGCCCACTTTTCGTTGCGGCCCAGAGTTGGCCATCGCGTTCGGTCAGCGCGAGGAAGCGGCCGCCAGCGATGCGTTCGGGTTCGCTTCCGCTCCCGGCAATACGGAACAGGCCGGCATCGGTGGCGATCCAGAGGCGGCGTTGCTCATCCAGCGCCAAATCGGTGATGTTCGAGGCGCCGGGCAACAGGATCGGTGCCTGCGCGCCGGTTTCGGCCCGCGCCAGTTGCACGCTGGCACCGTTGGCGATCCAGATGCCGCCATCCCGTGCGTTCAGCAGCGTGTCGATGCGGTTGGGTACGACCGCGGCGGCGGTGGACAGGGTTTTCAGGGTGAAGCGGTCGGCATCGACCAGGAACACGCCGTCGCGTTCGGTTCCGAACCACAACCGTCCGGCATCGTCCTCGGCCAGCGTGGTGATGAAGCTGATCGGCGTTTCATTGCCGATGGCGAACTGTTCCAGCGGGATGAAGCGATAGCCGTCGAACCGGAACAGGCCATTCTGGGTGGCGATCCACATCAGGCCGCGCTGGTCCTGCAGCATCGCGGTGATGGTGGTCTGCGACAGGCCGTTGCGGTTGTCGTAGCGGTTGAAGTGGTAGTCGCGCCGCAGCGCATGGGCGGAGGGGACGATCAAGGCGCATGACAACACCGCCGCCAGCAGGCTTCGGAATGCGAACCGAAGCGCTGGCCCAGCGCCGCAGGCCCCGCGAAAGATCATCCGATGTCCCCAGAAAATGCCCCAATGCCCGGCAGTGTAAAGGAAAGCTCCAACTTGCGAAGCGCCCGGCCGGCGGGGCTGGGCAGTGGCCGAAAAGCCCATTAGGATGGCCCAATCCGAGTTTGCAAAACGTTTCAATTTGGGCCGGGGAAGGTCATCCGGCGCGTGTTGGACCCTTCCCCTGCCCGATGTGCATCCGGAGGGTGTGCTCATGAGCATGCTCTCAACCGATTGATTATAAAGTTTTTCTCAGGCCTTTCAGGGGGTGTTGTAGGGCACGGATGTTCAGCTTGGGCAGTCGTGTCAGGTTTTGCCGCGTTGTTGCGTATGGATTTACGAACCCCGGTTTCAGGGTGGAGTCAGGAGCCGGGTTTTCCTGAACCAACAAATGAGGTGGGTCGTGGAACATGCAGTTCACGTAGGGACAGCGCGCAGGAGCGCATCCTTGAAGGCGGTGCCGGCAGGTTTGGTTGCGACGCAGTTGCTGGAACGGGGATGTCCCGAGGAATCTTCCGGGTCCCGTCTGGCCCATCTATGGCAGCGACGCCACAAGGTGAACCAGAGCGAGATGCTGGAGCTCTACCAGCTCGTGCAAGCCGCGCTGGCGCACTACTCGCCGGTGGAATTGCAGGCGCTGGGCGATACCAAGGAAGAGCTGGTTGCACAGTTCATCTTCACCAAGGTGCTGCTGCTGGAGCGCAACGCCGACCGCGTCTGCGAACCGGCTGCGCACAGCGCACCGTCGAATGCCTACGCGGTCTGCGCTTATTTCCGCCGCTTCCTGATCGACTGCCTGCGCTCGGCATGCCACCAGCGCTGCGTATCGCTGGAAATTTCCGGCGTGGCGCAGGAAATGGAAGAGTCGCACAACGCCCCGGTGGATGATCCGGTGCGGTTGGCACTGGCCGATTTCGGCCTGACCGAAACGATCGTCGCCTACGGCGCGCGACGTTTCATCGAATCCCTGGATGATTCCGACCGCCTGTTGCTGGAAGGAACGCTCGGCTCGATGGCCGGAAACAAGGGCGGCCTGTCGCAGGTTGCCGCCACCCACAAGATCGCTTCCTACCACTATCGGGCCGGAAAACTCGGTGTGACCTTGCGCAAGGGCGCGGTTCCGGCCGATTTCGAACAGACCCGCATCGGGCGCTGGATCCGCATCGACCTGGGCATCGACATCCGCGCCGAGAACCAGGCCGCGATCGGTTATGTGCTGGGCATCCTGGCGCGCGAGTCCGAGGTGCTGCGGGTTCGCGCCGAACGTCGGGCCCAGTGTGCGGCGGACGAGGCAATGGCTGCGGATGCGGTGGAAAACTTGGAAGAGAACGAGGAGCTCGAGCTCGTGGAGGCGTGAGTTACGTCTCCGGATCGATCGAGGTCCGTATCAGCGCCGGTCGCGTGCGCAGCATCGCCACGAACTGGAACACGTCCGGCATGCCGGCTACGCAGTGCACCGCCAGACAAGGCGCGGCGCCCTGCGTCGGAGTGACGCTCCACAGGCTGTGGCCGGAGGCCGGGAATCCGGATTCCGGCAGCAATGCCCCGAGCCATGCGGCTTGCGACAGTTCGGCGTCGTTGTAGCCTGCCGCTTCGTGGGTTCCGCTCGGCGCGTCGCCGGACAGCACGTCATCGAGCATCCCGGCGGCCGCGTTCGCGGCGACGACACCGGAAGCCGGGAAGTCGGGAATCAGCAAATCCGATTCGGGCGGATCGAGTCCGAAGTCGTCTATCGAGAAGCCATCCGTCGAGACCGGATCCATCGGTGCAAAGGATGATGGTCGTGGCACCGCGCCGGAAAACAGGGCTTCAAGCTCCGCGTCCAGCGCATCGCCATCCAGATCGTTCTGCAAGGCGTCGAGCGCCACGTCTTCCAGACCGGTCCACCAGCGCACCAGCGCCGGCAGGTTTTCCGAAGGTTCGATCACGCCTTCCAGCGCTGCGGCCAGCGTGAACGGGAATTGCCGCCCGACGCGATCCACCGAGGCCATCATCACGCCCGCCCAGGTTTCGTGCTGTTCCGGCCCGAGCACGCCGGGCGGCAGCAGGAAACGCCACACCGGGCAGTCCAGATAGGTTTGCGTCCAATCCGTTCCGAGCAGGGTGCGGGCGTGCAGCAGGCTTTGCGCCAGCCATGCGTCGTAGTCGCGGATGAACGCGGACGGCAGGCGGCGGGAGGCAAAGTCCCCGAATGCGGGAAGTTTTCCGTACCAGCCGACCTGGCTTGCTCCCGGCAACGCCATCTCACAAACCCTGCGGGCAGCCGAAGCTTTGCAGTTCCGGCAGGCGGAACGGGTTCTGCGTGCTGTCGGCGCGCACCTTGAAGCGCGCCGGCTTGCCGTCGATGTTGAAGGTTACGAAGAACAGCTCGGGCTGAGCCGTGGTTTCGATCTGCAGCGTGTCGAACATCCGGAACAGCGCCCACTGTCCGTCGAAGCTGACGTTGCGCGCGTTGGCCGAGGCGGGCGGATCGAGCAGGATGCTGATGCGGCCGCCGCCTTGTCCCGGCCAGGTGATCGGCACGCTGCGCGTGGGGCCGTGTGCGTAGGAAATCTCCTGGCCATCGATGTTCAGCGTGAAGCGCTTGATCGAGGCGTCCATCGTCACCGGCTCGAAATAGACCGTGACGCTGGGCGAGCTGCCACCGCGGAAGAAGGCTTCGCGGATTTTCGCGGCGCGCTGGAATTGCACCAGCCCGGGCGAGCTGCGCGGACCGCTGCCGACGCCGGCGGCGCGGAACGTCCACGGGTTGGTGGAAATGTCGACCTTGTCGCGCAGCGTGCTGTTGAAGAAGCTGTCGAACACGCCGCCGGCGCCGAACAGGCGGCCGAAATCGCCCATCACGACATCGGTTGGCGAGGTGCGGTCGAACGGATAGCGGCGGGCAATCGCGTTCTGGCAGAAGCTGGTGACTTCCTGCGACATGCGTCCGCCTGCATCGCGGATTTCCTGTCCTTGCGCCAGGTTCGGAATCAGCCGCGACAATTCCGACAGCATGCTGCGCACCGGTTCCGGATACAGCGCCGCTTCCGCGCCGAGCTGCACCATGGTGCCGGGCGAGGGCGTCGGCTGCTTGGTCGCGAGCGCATTCTGCACGCTGGCCAGGTAGAAATAGACTTCCTTGAGCCGGTTGCGCAGTCCTTCCAGTCCGCTGGGTTGGTCCGGCTTGCCGACCAGCGCATGCAGCGCGGCGAATTTCTGGTCCACCACGTCTTCTGGCTTGCCCGTTCCCGCGGTGGTGGCCTGCTGGGTGACGCCGAACACGTAGGCGATGTCGCTGCCGACCTTGTCGATCTTCTGTCCGACCTTTTCGGCGGCCGACGACACCGTATCCGGGCGCGCGCCGAGCATGGTCTGCTTGGCGACCGCGCGCAGATAGGTTTCCAGCGGCGAACCGGCATCCACCATCGGCTGCATCACCTTGAGCGCGAGGTCGAGGTCGGCGATGCGGATCAGGCGCACGTCGTTGATGAAGTTTTCCCACTGGCGCGCGTAGTCCTCCAGATACAGGCGCTGCACCTGGTCCTTGAGCAGCGCCAGTTCCTGTCCATCCGGCGCGGTCGAGAAGCTGCCCTGCGCCACGCCGCGCACCCAGGTTTCCTCGGCGGCGAGTTTCTTGGCTTCCGGTTCGACTTTGTCGAGGAAGCCCTTGTAGTAGGCGTCGTAGGTGAAGAAACCCGAGATGCCGCTGGTCAGCGGCTGGCCGCTGGCGCGCGTGAACACCAGCGGCGCGGTCGGGCCGACCGCCTGCGCCACGGTGAAGTCGGGGAACTCGCTGCCTGCGCCCTTGAGCTTGATGCGGCTGTAGACGCTTTGCGCCAGCGTCATCTGCGAGATGCGCAGGCGCAGGTCATTGACCAGGTTCTGGTCCTTCTGCCCGGCAGGACGCAAGGCGCCTTGCGCCAGCAGCGCGTCCAGATGCTTCACCAGCGACTCGATCTGTGCCGGACTGGCTTGCGGGAACAGGCGGTATTTCCAGTCGCCGACGATCCATTCCTTCAGTGCCGCCGGATCCTGGTGTTCGGATTCGTGCAGCATCAGGTAAGCGCGCAGCGCCATGTAGCTGAACTCGATGTCGCCGGCCGGCGCATTGCGCGCGGTGTACTCGAGCCGCTGCGAAATCTGCGGCTGCAGCAGGCCTTCGAGCAGCTTGTGGTAGGCGATCCTGGCGGCTTCGTCCAGCGTCTTGCCTTGCCACAGCCCGGCGCGCATGTTCAGCGGCGGCGCGTTGACCTTCACCTTTTCGGTCGAGGCGATGTTGCGGACCAGATCGAGGATCTTGGAAATCTGCAGCAGGTCCGCGCTGGCGAAGTTCTTGGCGTTCTGCTCGATGCCTTCGACCATCTGGATCGCCTGCGTATCGACTTCGTCCACATAGGCGCGGTTGCGCGAGTACGACATCCACCAAGTCAGGATCAGTCCCAGCGACAGCAGCCCGATGCCGGCGAAGGCGGCCAGCTTCATCAGGTGGCGGCGACGCATGAACTGCATGTTCGCGCCGGCCAGGCCTTGTTCGCCGAACACCACTTCCTTCAGCAGCCGCGTGATGAAGAAGCTGCGGCCGGAAGATTGCTGAGGCGGCAGCACTTGCCGCTCCAGTCCCATGCTGCGGGCCAGCGTGCCCATCAGGCGGTCGATCGGCGAGCCTTCCTGCGTGCCGGAAGTGAAGTACACGCCGCGCAGCATTGCGTTTTCTTCCAGTTTCGAAGCCGGGAAGACCTTGTCGAGGAAGGGCAGCAGGGTTTGCGTGAACGCCGCGAACTGCTGCGGGAAGTTCAGCAGCGCGGCGCGCGTCGGGATTTCGTGCTCGGACTGCAGACGCTGCGGCACGCGCGCGGCGACGCGTTGTGACAGCGCTTCCAGTTCCTGTCCCAGTCGCGCCATGCGTTCGGTCGCGGGCAGGTCCTGCGGCAGGGTCGTGCCCCAGACCTGCGTGCGCTCGTGCCGTCCCAGATCCGCGAAGTGCTCCATGAAGCCGGCCAGCAGGTCGGTCTTCGTGATCAGCACGTAGATCGGAAAGCGGATGCCGAGGTTCTGGTTCAGTTCGCGCAGGCGCGCGCGCAGCGCGGCGGCGTGTTCTTCCTGCTGTGCCGGCGTCTGCGAAACCAGGTCGGAAACGCTGATGGTCAGGAGCACGCCGTTGATCGGCTGGCGCGGGCGGTTCTTCTTCAGCAACGACAGGAAGCCCTGCCATGCGGTCTGGTCGACGGTCTTGTCGCTTTCCTGCGTGGTGTAGCGCCCGGCGGTGTCGATCAGCACGGCTTCGTCGGTGAACCACCAGTCGCAGTTGCGGGTTCCGCCGACGCCTTTCACCGCTTCCGCACCGAGGCTTTCGGCGAGCGGGAATTGCAGGCCGGAATGGATCAGCGCCGTGGTTTTGCCCGAGCCGGGCGCGCCGATGAACATGTACCAGGGCAATTGGTACAGGTATTTCTTGTTCGACATCGACAGCCAGCTGCCGATGCCGGGTTTCGTGCCGCCCTGCGCGACGCCGCTCTGGCGCAGTTGTGCGATCGCCGCGTCGAAACGCTTGGTCAGCGTTTCGACTTCCAGCTCGCCGGCGTTGGGCGCGGCCTTGGGCGCTTCTTCCTTCTTGCGCTTGCCGCCGCGCAGTTCTTCCAGCAGGCGCTGGTTCGTGGCGCGGTAGCGGAATTCGCGCCAGACGTAGCGCAGGAACACCACGCCGGCGACGCCGACGATGGCGATCCAGCGGTTGCTGGTGGAATTGAGCGGCGTGCTTTCGCCGATCTTGATCAGCGGTCCGAACCACCAGATCAACAATCCGACGATGATCAGGCCGATCAACACCAGCCAGATCGGATGGAAGAGGAAGGCAAGGATTTTCTTCATTTTCTTTTCCTTACCGTGCGTCCGGCGGCACGAGCAGCGTGATTTCCACGCGGCGGTTCTTGGCGCGGCAGGCCGGCGTGGCTTCGAAGCAGACCGGCATGGACGAGGCCAATCCGAAGTGGGTCATGCGGTCGGAACCGACCGGCGATTGCGCGCGCGACAGCAGGTTCATCACGGTCAGCGCGCGCGCTTCGGACAACACCTGGTTGTTCGGGAAGCGCAGCGAGCCGCGGATCGGCTGGTCGTCGGAGTGGCCTTCGACCTTGATGTCGCCCTTCACCTGGTTCAGCGCGTAGGCGATGCGCTCCAGTACCCAATGCACTTTCGGGTCGATGTCGGCGCTGCCCGAAGCGAACACGCCGTCGCTGCGCAGCCGCACGATGGATTTGTCGTCCAGGTCGCTGACGTCGACCCAGCCCTGGGCGATTTCGTTCGGCAGGAACTGCGCCAGCCGCTTGGTTTTCGCGGGCGGCGGCGGTGGTGGATCGGGTACGCGCACCGACACGATACGGTCGAACACCGGCATCGTATGGCTGCCGAGCCACTGGCTCAGCGCGAAATAGACCACGGCCAGCAGCAACGCCGCCGCTGCGCCGACTACCCAGGTCGGAAGCAGATCGGAAAAATGCTGCCGGGTCGTCGCCACGCCTTGCCAATGCGGCGACAGCTCGGCTTCGACCGCGCCGCGCTGCTGCGAGATGATGCCGAACAGGCGTTCGCGCACTTGCGCCAGCTGGGTCCCGCCGTTGTCCATGACGCGGAAGCGGCCTTCGAAGCCGAGCGACAGGATCGCGTAGAACAGTTCCAGCAAGGACAGGTGCTCCTTTGGGCTTTCGGCGAGTTTCGCCGCGAGCCGGAACACCTTTTCGCCGCCCCAGGTTTCGTTGTGGAACATCGCCAGCAGGCTTTGCTTGCTCCACACGCCGGAACCCCATGGCGTGTTCGCGGCGGATTCGTCGAGAAAGGTGCAAAGCATGTAGCGCGCGGCGACGAGTTGGGGTTCGGTCAGTCGCGCGGCGCGGGCGTGCTGTTCGAACTGGCGCACCATGCGCGCGATCGCGTCCCGCAAGGCGATGGGATCGTCGCAGCGCGCCATGCCGCGCAGTTGCACCGCGGTGCCGAGCAAGGGCGTCGCGGCCGCGAGCAGCGGGCTCAGGCTGCCGCCGAGCGAGAACAGCTGTTCCGGCACCGGCGACATCGCGCCGGGTTTGCCGCCCGCGTCTTGCGGTGGCGCTGCGGGAGCGGCGGCGGGCGCGGCCTGCCGGTTCGGGTTCGGCTTGACCAGCGTGCGCCCGGAATCGAAGGCAGCGAAGGGATCGTTCGGCGGTGTGCTCATCGGTGCGTTCCGTCAGGTTCGGGCGACGTGATCGACGTTCGCGTCAGTCGTTGGCGCTGCTCAATTGCCGCGAATCGCCCAGAACTCCAGTTCAAGACCGGGGAATTCGCCCGCGATGTGCATGGCGAGGTTGCCGGTGCGTTCGAGCTGCTTCCAGAGATCGTTGTTGCGATCCAGTTCGTAGTAGGAAAAGCCCGCGTGATAGGGAATCTGGCGCGGCGCGACCGGAAGCGCGGTGAGGTTGATGCCGGGCAGCTGCAGGTTCACCAGGTCGCGGATGCGTTCCACCGGGCCGATCTTGGTGTGCGGCGGGAAGCTGGCGCGAAGCTGTTCGCCGGGCATTTCCGCGTTCACTGCCAGCACGAAGTTCGCGGACTTGAGCAGTTCCAGATCCGAAATCGACGCCACGCGCACGCCGTACTTGCGATCGTGCAGCGGGATCGCGATGGCGTTCTGTTCCATCACCATCGACAAGGCCGCGCGGATGTGGTCCATCACGGGCTTGAGGCAGGCGCGCAGGTCGTCGTGGACGTAGTCCGGGAAATCCACCGGGCGGCGGCTGTCGCCGAAGGCGGCCAGATCGCCGGCGAGCATCACCATCGCGGCGAACAGACGTTCGGGGTGCAGCAGCTGCGCGATCGCCAGATGCGCGAACACCGGCTGCCAGCGGTTCACGGTTTGCAGCAGCAGGAAGTCCGCGACTTCCGCGACGCCGCCCTTGCCGGGGCGCAGCATCCTCGCGGCGAGCGCTTCGCCGCGCTGGTGCAGGAGCGCAAGGATTTCCTGCACGTAGCCGATCGCCAGGCTCGAAGCCGTGCAATGCAGCAGCGGCGGGATGTAGCTGCGATCCAGCTCGATCCGGTTGTCGGCGCGGCGCTCGACCACGCGCACCACGCCGATGGCCGCGTGCGCGTCGGTGAGGTCGCGCTGCAGCATCAGCCGCAGCGCGGGTGTTGCCAACAACACGTCGGCCTGTTCCGGGCTGTTGCGTGTTTCGTCGCCGATGCGCGCGTCGGCCAAGTCGAATCGGAATGCGTCGCGCTTGTTGCCGCCTTCGATGTCGAGCGATTGCGCGCCGGGACGGGCCAAGGGCACGGCGAGATGGACGGTCTGGTCCTTGGCGTCGGCCGGGATGTCGAGCGCTGGCGGGCAGGGCGCTTCGTCGGGAAAGTGCAGCAAGGTGCCGTCCGGCAGCAGGCCTTGGCCGCGCAGCAGCACGATCTTGCCGAGGCCGAGGGCGGCATCGTCGACCTCCAGGTCGGCCCAGCCCCACGGATAGGCCGACAGCATACGGCCACGCGCATCGATCTGATGTTCGATGAAGCGGTCGTGCTGTTGGAAATGCTGTGGCTGAAGGAACAGGCCTTCAGACCACACCACGCGCTGGCGCCAGCTCATGGGCTGGTAACCGTCACGCTGCGTGCACCGATGCCGACCGTGACCGGCGTGGTGGCGCCTTTCGGCAACGCGATGCTGGCGCGCCAGCTGGCGCGTTCGATGTCGCGAAAGGCCGCGACCACGCCGAGGTAGCGCACGTCATCGGCGAGGGTTTTTTCCAGCGGCGAGCTCTGGCCGGGCGAGAGGATGAATTCTTCTTTCCCCGCCAGGTCCGCGCCGAGCGCCGCGGCGTCGTTCTCGTACAGGCTGTAGAAGTCGGCGGCTTCGAACGCGGCCAGCGAGCGCAGGGAATAGATCCGTACCGCGACCGGCGAGGCGCGGCCGCTGCCGTCCGGATTGGCATCGACGGAGGCGATGGTGGTGGCCTTCACGATGGTCGGGGGAACCGGCTTCGGCTTTCCACAGCCGGCAAGCGTGAGCGCGGCCAGCAGGGCGGCGAGGGACAGGACGAGACGGAACGGACGTGAACGGGTCATGGCAACGCGAATCCCCAAGGGTTTGAGTCGTGAAGACAACGCCATCGGACAAGTGCCGGGCCGGGGGCGTGTTTTTCACTTTAACAATGGCCGGTTGCTGGTATGACGAAGCGCCACCGTTCATTTTGAAACGGCTGACCGGTCGGGACGGATTTGAAACGGCGCCAGGTTCGTTCGTTGTTGATGTTGGCGGGCGATTTGCCCGAGCTTCGATTGGTCCAGACAGGTTTCCCCGATGATCGACCCAACGTCACTGCTCGTTCCGGTCTCCGACGATGCGCCGTCCGGCCCGGACCTTGAATACGACCCGGCCTTCCAGGAGCTCGAGACGCTGGCGCGGGGCAAGGCCGAGCAGCAGTTCGGGGACACCCTGATCGCGGCCGAGCCGCCGGATTGGGCGAAAGTGATGGAACGCTCGGCCGAGCTGCTCGAGCGCTCCAAGGATTTCCGGCTGGCCCTGTACTGGTTGCGGGCCGCGGCCAATATCGAGGGTTTGCCCGGCTTCGAAGCGGGAATCCGGCTCCTGATCGGGCTGACGAGCGAGTTCTGGGACAGCCTGCATCCGGAACTGGACAAGGAGGACAACGACGATCCGACCTTCCGCCTCAACGTGCTGGCGCAGCTCACCGATCTGGAGGCCGCGCCGCGCGATCTGCGCAATGCCTGGGTCGCGCGTTCCCGCGCCGTGGGCATCGTGACGGTGCGCCAGATCGAAATCGCGGCCGGGAAACTGACGCCGCGCGAGGACGAGGAGCCCGTTTCCGACGCGCACATCGATGGCGTGCTGACCGCCGCGCTCGCTGAATCGGCCGATGCGTTGGATGCGGCCATGGCCCTGCCGGATCGGCTCAAGGAATTGTCGCGGCTGCTGGTCGACAAGGTCGGCAGCGATCGGGCTCCGGCGCTGAATCCGTTGATCCAGACGGCACAACTGATCCAGACCGCCTGCCGCCGGGTGATCGGCGGCGAGGCGGACGAAGCCGGCTCGGACGAAGAAGCCGGCAGTGCGGCGGCCGAAGGCGGTGGCGTCGTGGTGCGCGCCGTGCCCGGCCAGATCAATTCGCGCGAGGATGCGATGCGCGCGCTCGACAAGGTCTGCGACTACCTGGCCCGCACCGAGCCGACCAATCCCGCGCCGTTGCTGATCAAGCGCGCCCGGGCGCTGATGGGCAAGAGCTTCATCGAGATCATCCGCGACCTCGCGCCGGATGGCCTCGCCCAGATCCACAACATCGCCGGCACGCCGGAGGACGAACGCGATTGATGCCGGTTCCTTCAAATCCTCGCCGGTATTTTCGTTATGAGTAGGTTAGGGACCGTCTGAACGTCCGGCGGCAATCCGTGGGATGGCGCGGACAAGGCGGCCGAAATGAGGTTCCAGGTCCAGAAGTTCAGGCTTCACCGTCATCCAACACCTTGTGCACAAGGAGCAAACCGTGGCCAGCAGCAGTCAGAAGTTCATCGCGCGCAACCGCGCCCCGCGCGTCCAGATCGAATACGACGTGGAACTCTACGGCGCCGAAAAGAAGGTCAACCTGCCTTTCGTGATGGGCGTGCTGTCCGACCTTTCCGGCAAGCCGGTCGATCCGCTGCCGCCAGTGGCCGAGCGCAAGTTCCAGGAAATCGATATCGACAACTTCGATTCGCGCATGCGGGCGATGCGTCCGCGGGCCGCGTTCCGCGTCGATAACACCCTGACCGGCGAAGGCCAGCTCAGCGTGGACATCACCTTCGAGAGCATGGACGACTTCTCGCCGGCCGCCGTCGCGCGCAAGGTCGAGCCGCTCGCGAAACTGCTCGAGGCGCGGCAGCAGCTCGCCAACCTCGTCACCTACATGGACGGCAAGACCAACGCCGAGGAATTGCTGGCGAAGGTGTTGAAGGACCCGGCGCTGCTGTCCTCGCTCGCCAGTTCCGCCAAGAAAGACGACGGCGAATCCGCCTGATCAATCGCACGCATAGGGAAGCAAAGTCATGGCTGAGAAAGAAAAGAGCAGTGCGCTTGCGGGTGTCACCTTCGACGGCAACGATTTTTCCTCGTTGCTGGAAAAGCAGTTCAAGCCCAAGACCGAAGAGGCCAAGAGCGCAGTCGAAGTCGCGGTCCAGACTTTGGCGCAGCAGGCGCTGGCCAATACGGCGCTGATTTCCGATGACGTGGTGAACACCATCCAGGGAATGATCGCGCAGCTCGACAAGAAGCTGTCGGAGCAGGTCAACCTGATCATCCACCATCCGGATTTCCAGAAGCTCGAAGCGGCGTGGCGCGGCCTGCACTACCTCGTCACCAACACCGAAACCGACGAGCACCTGAAGATCCGCGTCATGAACATCACCAAGCAGGAGCTTGGCAAGACGCTGCAGCGCTACAAGGGCGTGGCGTGGGACCAGAGCCCGCTGTTCAAGAAGGTGTACGAAGAGGAATACGGCCAGTTCGGCGGCGAGCCGTTCGGCTGCCTCGTCGGCGACTACTACTTCGACCACAGCCCGCCGGATGTCGCGCTGTTGAGCGAAATGGCGAAGATTTCCGCCGCCGCGCACGCGCCGTTCATTGCCGCGGCCGGTTCCAGCCTGATGCAGATGGATTCGTGGCAGGAACTGGCGAACCCGCGCGACCTGACGAAGATCTTCACCACGCCGGAATACGCCGCGTGGCGTTCGCTGCGCGAAAGCGACGACTCGCGCTACATCGGTCTGGCGATGCCGCGCTTCCTGGCGCGTGTTCCCTACGGCGCGCGCACCAACCCGGTCGATGAGTTCGATTTCGAAGAAGAAACCGGCTCCGCCGACCACAGCAAGTACACTTGGGCGAACGCGGCTTACGCGATGGCGGTCAACATCAACCGCTCGTTCAAGCTCTACGGCTGGTGCTCGCGCATCCGCGGCATCGAATCCGGCGGCGCGGTGGAAAACCTGCCGGTGCATTCGTTCCCGACCGACGATGGCGGCGTGGACATGAAGTGCCCGACCGAAATCGCCATTTCCGATCGCCGCGAAGCGGAACTCGCGAAGAACGGCTTCATGCCGCTGGTGCACCGCAAGAACTCGGACTTCGCCGCCTTCATCGGCGCGCAGTCGCTGCACAAGCCGGCCGAGTATGACGATCCGGACGCGACCGCGAACGCCGCGCTGTCGGCGCGCCTGCCGTATCTGTTCGCCTGCAACCGCTTCGCGCACTACCTGAAATGCATCGTGCGCGACAAGGTCGGTTCGTTCAAGGAACGCGCCGACATGGAGAACTGGTTGAACAACTGGATCATGAAGTACGTCGATGGCGATCCGGCCAACTCTTCGGAAATCACCAAGGCGCAGAAGCCGCTCGCGGCCGCCGAAGTGAAGGTGGAAGAAGTGGAAGGCGCGCCGGGCTATTACTCGTCCAAGTTCTACCTGCGGCCGCATTACCAGCTTGAAGGCCTGACCGTGTCGCTGCGCCTGGTTTCCAAGCTGCCGTCCGCGAAGCAAGCCACGGCCTAAGGTCTTCCCTTGCCCGAAAACGAAACCGGAGCCGATGGCTCCGGTTTTCGTTTGTGCGGAACGAGGAATTCGCCGCGCTGCCGTCGTAAACGCCGAGCGGTGCCGGATCGCAATGGTTCGAAAACCGACCCGAAACGGCGTGCTCAGATCGTCAGTCCGCGCCCGCCATCCACCCGCAGCGTCTGCCCGGTGGAGAACTTCGCATCCTGCAACAGATAGCGCACCGCTTCGGCCACATCGGCCGGATCGCCCTTGCGTTTCAGCGCGGCGCGTTCGATCAATACATCGTTTGCCGTCGGATCCGACGACGGCCTTTCCGGCCACAGGATCGCGCCCGGCGCGACCGCGTTGACCCGCACTTCCGGCGCCAGCTCGTGCGCCAGCACTTTCGTCGCCATCTGCAGGGTGGCCTTGGACATGCTGTAGAGCCCGTGGTCGTCGAGCGGATGTTCGGCATAGATGTCGGTGATGTTGACGATCGCGCCGTGGCTTTGTTTCAGATGGAACGCCGCCGCCTGCGCCAGGAAGAACGGGGTTTTCGCGTTCACGTTGAACAGGGCGTCCCACAGCGCGGGCGTGGATTTTTCCAGCGGCGTCGGGAAGAACGCGCTGGCGTTGTTGACCAGCGCATCGAGCCGCCCGAAGCGGACCACGGTGCGTTCGATGAGCGACGAGGCCTGGTTCGCGTTGGCGAGATCGGCGCGCAGCAGCACGGTGCTGTGCGGGCGTTCGGATTCGAGCTGGTTCTGCAGCGCTGCGGCGTCCTGCGAACTGTCACGGTAATGCAGGGCGAGGTTGTAGCCGGCCTGGTGCAGCGTCGTGGCGATGGCTGCGCCGATGCGGCGTGCCGCCCCGGTAATCAGGGCAACCGGGCGCACATGGCCCGCGCCGTGTCGGTTGGCGATGTTCGCGGGATCGAAAACCGATTGCATCCGAGCTTCCCCCTCAGCGCTGGAAGCCGCAAGTATCGCACTGCCCGCCGTCGTGGCGAGCAGTGCCGCAGGCCAGGTTTCCGGCGGAAGGCGCATGGCAGCGCGCCGCCGGTCCGAAGTTTGCGAAGGTTTACAACGTTGCCCGCGCGCTGCCGCCGAGCGCCTGGAACAGAGCGATGTCGTTCTGCAGCTGCGACAACCGCGCCTGCGCCAGCGAAAGTTCGGCGTTGCGACGCGATTCCTGCGCATCCAGCCAGGTCCGCAGCGCCACTGCGCCGGCGCGGTAGCGCACTTCGTAGATCGATTCGATCTGGCGCGCGTGTTCGAAGGAAGCGGTCAGCGCCCGCACCTGTTCGTTCCACGATTCGCGCGCCGACAGTGCGACATTCACGTCCGACAGGGCGTTCAGCAGCGTTTGGCGGAATTGCGTGGCGGCCAGTTCGTAGTCGGTGTTGGCGATGGCGATGTCGAGCTTGCGTTCGTTGTAGCGCAGGAAGGGCAGCGACAGGCCCGCGCCGAGCGTGCCGACAGGATTCCGCAACACGTCGGAAAGCGAGGGCGCGCCGCTGCTGACCGAGCCGGTGAGGTTGATCGTCGGGTAGAACGAAAGCCGCGTGGTGTCGACGTTCGCCAGCGATTTCTTCAGGCGCAACTCGGCGGCACGAAGGTCGGGGCGACGGCCGAGCAATTCCGCCGGTAGGCCGGTTTCGATGTCGGCGCTGCGCGGAGCGGACAGATCCTGCGGCTCTTCGCTTTCCGGCCAAGGCTCGCCGTCGAGCAGCAAGGCCAGCGCTTCGCGCGCGGCGAGGCGTTGCTGTTCCAGTTGGCTGCGCGTGGCGATTTGGTTCTGCAGCGATTGTTCGGCTTCGCGCAATTCCAGTCGCGACACCTGCCCGGCATCGAACTGGGTCTGCACGAATTCGAGCAGGCGGCGCGAGCGTTCCAGGCTGGCGGCGTTGAAGGCCAGGCGCTGGTTCAAGTACGCGAGGTTCCAGTAAGCCTGCGCGGCGGTGCCGACCAGCGTCAGCGCGGTCGCTTCGCGGTCTTCCGCGGTCGCCTGCGCTTCCCATTGCGCGGCGTCGGCTGCGAGGCCCAGGCGGTTCCACAGATCCAGCTCGTAGCTCACGCTGACAGTGGCGCTGTTGCTGCGGCCGTTGGATTCGCCGGTTTTCAGGTCCTTGCCGTAGCCCGAACTCACCGAGGCGGACAGGTGCGGCCACAGCGCGTCCTTCGACAGACCGGCGGAAAGCTGGGCGCGACGCACGCGCAAGGTCGCGGCGGCGAGGTCGTTGTTGCGCTCCAGCGTCCGTTCGATCAGGCGGTTCAAGCCGTCGTCGCCGAAGGATTGCCACCAGGGATCGGCGGCGATGTTGCTCGGGGCGTAGTCGAACGACGAGGCGATCTGCGTCGCGCCGTCCGCCTTGCCGCCATAGCTTTCCGGCACGGCAAGCTCCGGCGTGCGGTACGGCGTCGCGGCGCAGGCCGAGAGTGCCGCGACGGCGACGCACAGCGCGAGTTTGCGAAGCGGGGAATTCGTGGACTTCATTCGCATGCTCTTCATTCGCAGGGTTTTCATTCGCGTGACAAGGCCTCGACCGGATCGAGCTGCGCCGCACTGCGCGCGGGCAGGAAGCCGAACACGACGCCGATCAGGGTTGAACACAGGAAGGCCGCGACGATCGACGAGGTGGAGAACACCATCGTGAAGCTGTCGCCGCCGAGCTTGCTCGCCAGCATCCCGATGCCGAGCGCGAGCGCGACGCCGATGCTGCCGCCGATCAGGCAGACCAGCACCGCTTCGATCAGGAACTGCTGGAGGATGTCGCTCTTGCGCGCACCGACCGCCATGCGTACGCCGATCTCCTTGGTGCGCTCGGTGACGCTCACCAGCATGATGTTCATCACGCCGATGCCGCCGACGATCAGCGAGATGATCGCGATCGACGAGATCAGCAGCGTCATCGTCCGCGTGGTCTGCTCGATGGTCTGGCGGATCTCGTCGGTGTTGTTGAGGAAGAAATCCTTCTTGCCGTGCCGCATCAGCATCAGGCGTTCGATGGCTTCCTGCGCCGCGCTCATCGGCGTGTCGTCGGCGACGCGCACGGTGATCGAGTTGATGAAGGTCTGGCCGAGCATGCGGCCCATCACGGTGGTGTAGGGCGCATAGACCTGCAGGCTGTTGCTCGGGCCGAAGCCCATCGTGCGCGGCTTGCTGACGCCGATCACGCGCACCGGCACGCTGCCGAGCAGCAGCGTCTTGCCGAGCGGGTTCTCGCCCGGGAAGAACTGGTTGCGGGTGTTGGTGTCGATCACCGCGACCTGTTCCATCGCATCGACCGCGTCCTTGTCGAAGAAGCTGCCTTCGGCGAGCTCGACGCCGCGCACGCGGAAATACTGCTCGCCGATGCCGGACACCTGCGCGTTCGCGGACTGGTTGCCGTAGCGCAGCGTCACGTTGGTCGAGACGTTCGGCGTGGCGCTGTCGATGTAGCTCTGTTCGGCCAGCGCCAGCGCGTCGCCCGCGCGCAGCGATTGCACGCGGCCCGAACGCAGGTCGCCGAAGCCCGTGCCGGGATAGACGTCGATGGTGTTGGTGCCGAGCGAGCTGATGTTTTTCAGCACTTGTTGTTGCGAACCCGTTCCGAGCGCGACCACCGACACCACCGAAGCGATGCCGATGATGATGCCGAGCATGGTCAGGAAGGTGCGCAGGCGATGCGCCATCATCGCGAGCAGGGCCATGCGGAAGGCTTCGATGAAGCGGTCCCGGAACGCGGCCCAGCCTTGCGAGGACTTGGGCTGGGAGGGCTTGGATTCCGTGTGCGTCTTCGGCACTTTCGGATTGGCCATGTCCGACACGATGCGGCCATCGCTGATCTCGATGATGCGCTGCGCGTGTTCGGCCACTTTCTTGTCGTGCGTGACGATGATGATGGTGTGGCCTTCCTCGTGCAGTTCGGCCAGCAGTCGCATCATTTCCTCGCCGGACTTGCTGTCCAGCGCGCCGGTGGGTTCGTCCGCGAGGATCACCTTGCCGCCGTTCATCAGCGCGCGCGCGATCGACACGCGCTGCTGCTGGCCGCCGGAAAGCTTTGCGGGCGTGTGGTCAAGGCGTTCGCCCAGACCCAGCCGCTTCAGGAGCTGCACCGCGCGTTCGCGCCGCGCGGTTTTCGACTGGCCGGCATAGATCGCCGGCACTTCGACGTTGCCCACGGCATCCAGGTCGCCGAGCAGGTGGTAGCGCTGGAAGATGAAGCCGAAGTGCTCGCGCCGCAGGTGCGCGAGTTCGTCGGCTTCCATGCGCGCCGTGTCTTTGCCTTCGATCCTGTAGGTGCCGGCGTTCGGGCGATCCAGGCAGCCCAGGATGTTCATCAGCGTGGACTTGCCCGAACCCGAGGCACCGATGATGGCGACCATCTCGCCGGCTTCGATGTCGAGATCGATGTCCTTCAGCACGACGAGGGTTTCGTCGCCCGACGGGAATTCGCGGCGCAGGCCGCGGACGGAGAGCAGGGGATCGCTCATGTCAGAACATCCGGCGCGGCATCTGCGGACGGGCGCCACCGGCGGCTCCGCTCGGCGCCACGCCGAGCACGACCTTCTCGCCTTCCTTCACGCCGGAGAGGATCTGGATATAGGCCGCGTTGTCGATGCCCAGTTCCACTTCGCGCGTCTGCGGCTTGCCGTCCGGACCGACGACCTGCACCGTGCCCATGTTCCTGGGGCTTTCCGGCGCGCCGCCTTCGCCGGCGACCGGCTTCGGCGCGCCGCCGGGAACCATGCCGCCGCGCGGGCCGCGCTGGCGCTCCACCGCGGCCGCCGGAACCATGATCGCGTCCTTGGCCTGCGCTAGCACGATGTAGACCTCGGCGGTCATCGAAATGCGCAGTTCGCCGTCGGGATTGGGCACTTCGAACAGGGCGTTGTAATAGATCGCGGAGCTGCTGGAGCTGCTGATCTGCGAGCTCTCGCTGGCGATGGATTCGGGTGCCGGCTCGATCGCGCGCAGGGTGCCGTAGTAGCGCTTGCGCGAATTTCCGAGGATCGTGAAGTACACCGTCTGGCCGGGCTTCACCTTCACCACGTCGGCTTCGGAAACTTCGGCCTTCACCAGCATGGTGTCGAGCTGGGCGAGCTTCACGATGGTCGGCGCGGACTGGTTCGCGTTGACGGTCTGGCCTTCCTTCGTGACCACCGCGACCACGGTGCCGTCCATCGGCGCGCGGATCTGGGTGTAGCCGAGGTTGGCTTCCGCCGTGGCGAGCGCGGCTTCGCTCTGCGCGGCCTGCGCGTCCAGCACCTTGGCCTGCGCCTTGGCGGCGTCGTAGGCGGCGAGGGCGGCTTCGTATTCGGCGCGCGAGGTGGCCTCGTTCTCCATCATGGTCTTCTGCCGCTCGAACGCCAGCTGCGCCTGGCGCAGGTTGGCGGCCTGTGCGATTTTTTGCGCGCGGATGCTGTCCAGCGCGGCGCGGGCGTTGTTGAGCTGGTTCTGCTGCGTGGTCGGGTCGATCACGGCGATCAGGTCGCCGGCCTTGACCACGTCGCCCAGGTCCACTTTCAGTGATTCGACGCGACCTGAAACCTGCGCGCCGACGCTGACCATCTTTGCCGCTTCCAGCGTGCCGGTCGCGACCACCGTGGATTCCAGGTCGCCGCGCATGGCGACGGCGGTGGCCAGTTCCGGCGCGGGTGCGGGCTTCAGCATGCGCCAGCCGACGAAGGCGGCGATCAGGACGGCGATCACGAGAACGGGAATGATCCAGCGGCGGGAGGAACGGGACATATCGTTGGTTTTCCTTCACGAAAAGCGCGAACGGCTTGATGCCGGAAGTTTAGAGGCGGCGCGGTATGCGGCAAGGCGCGGTGTGTATCCGAATGTATCGATGGCGGCGCCGGTGTATCGCAATGTATCGGATCGGGCATCGTGAAACGCCGCGATACGAAATGACGATTGCGGTTCATGCGCCAGCATGGATCATCGCGACCCATGGACAACAACGCTCCCCAACATCGCCTGCTCGTGGTCGATGACGACGCCGAGATCCGCACGCTGCTGGCCGAACAGCTGGCGCAGGCCGGGTTCCTGGTGTCCACCGCGGGCAACGGCACGCAGATGCGCGCGGCGCTGGAACGCGAATGCGTGGACCTGATCGTACTGGACCTGAACCTGCCGGGCGAAGATGGCCTGACCCTGTGCCGCGACCTGCGCGCCAGCGCCAGCCCGCATGCGGCGACGCCGGTCATCATGCTGACCGCGCGCGGCGAGCCGATCGACCGCATCCTCGGATTGGAAATGGGCGCGGATGATTACCTGCCGAAACCGTTCGAGCCGCGCGAACTCCTGGCGCGGATCCGCAGCGTGCTGCGCCGGACGGAAAGCCTGTCGTCGGGCCACGACGCCGCGCGGATCAAGCGCGCCGTGTTCGCCGGCTGGACGCTGGACATGGAGCATCGCCACCTGATCGCCGGCGACGGTCGCGTGGTGATGCTGTCGGGCACCGATTTCCGCCTGCTGAAAACCTTCGCGATGCACGCCAACAAGGTGCTGTCGCGCGAACAGCTCGCGCAACTGGCGGGCGGGCGCCAGATCGATCCGAGCGATCGCGCCATTGATCTTCAAGTGAGCCGCCTGCGGCAGAAGCTTGGCGACGACGTGAGGAGTTCGAGCCTGATCAAGACCGTGCGCAACGGTGGTTACGTGCTGGCCGCGCCGGTGGCGCTGGAATGAGCCGGATGCGCGAATTCGCCGGTTCGATGGGAGGGCGCATCTTCGCGATCCTGCTGCTCGGCGTGGCGCTGGCCGCGTTGCTGGCGACCGCGCTGGCGAATTACCGACGCGAAGGCGAAGTGCGGCGTTTGAACCTGGCGCATGCGGCCGAACGCGTCGCCGATTTCGTCGCCCTGGTCGAGCTTTCCGACGGCGATCTGCGCGAAGGTGTACTGGAAATGGGCGGGCAGGGCATTTCCGTGCGACGTCCGCATTGGGACCCGCACGGCCAGTTCGAACCCGAACCCAAGGCGCCGGAAACGGCGGCGACGCCCGATCCGGAATTCGATGCGATGGCCGCGACTTCCGGCCTGAAGTTGGCCGGTCCCAGCCAGCGTTTCGCCCCGGAAGAATGCCTGACCGGTCGGGCGCGGCATCGTTACGACGAACGCCGCCGCCAGCGTGAAGACGCCTATGCGTACCTGTCGAGGCTTGATCCGGCACTGGTGACGCGTCGGGTCGAGGATCCGGCCGTGGAACCGCCGTTGTGCCGTTGGCTTGATGTCGAGTTGAGCGATGGCAGCGTGTTGAAACTGTCGGTCGTCACGCCGCCGCTGCTGCGCGTGCCGCACGGTTTCGATCCGTGGGTGCTGGCCTTGCTGGGCGTGGCGATCGCCGCCTTGGCGTATCTGATCGCACGCATGGCGGCCGCGCCCTTGCTGCGGCTGGCGCGCGCCGCGACCGAACTTGGCCGCGACCTGGATCGCGCGCCGATTCCCGAAACCGGCCCGGCCGAAGTGGCTCGCGCGGCGAACGCGTTCAACGCGATGCAGGCGCGCCTGCAGGGCACGCTGCGCGAACGCACCCACATGCTCGCGGCGATCACGCACGATCTGCAGACGCCGCTCACGCGACTGCGCCTGCGGCTGGAGAAGGTCGAGGACGAGAACCTGCGCGAGCGCCTCGTCGGCGATCTTTCCGCGATGCAGGACCTGATCCGCGAAGGCCTGGACCTGGCGCGCAGCGCGGAAGCCAGCGAGGCGCGCGTGCCGCTTGATCTGGATTCGCTGCTGGAATCTCTGGTGGAAGACGCCTTCGACGCGGGCGCGGAGATCGAATTCGACCAGCGCTGCGGCGCCGTGCTGAAACTGCGTCCGCTGGCGATGCGGCGTGTGTTCGCAAACCTGATCGACAACGCGCTCAAGTACGGCGGCGCGGCGAAAGTATCGGCAAGGCGCGAACATGACGAAGTGGTCGTCACGATCCGCAATCCCGGCCCGGCCCTGCCGGAAGACCGCATTGCGGCGATGTTCGAACCTTTCGTGCGGCTGGAGGAATCGCGTTCGCGCGACACCGGCGGCATCGGCCTTGGCCTCACCATCGCGCGCACACTGGCCGAACGCGAAGGCGCGACGCTGGAGCTGCGCAATGTGGCCGGCGGCGTGGAAGCCGTGGTGCGCTGGAAGTCCGCGTCGTTCGCCTGAGTCCGCTCAGTCGAGCGTTTCGAAGCGGTTCGCCGCGACGTTCTTCCTGACCTTGAGCGGATCCCAGATGCGTCCGTTCATCGCGATGTAGACGCCCGACGGCAGGCACTGCACGGCGCCGACCGCGGTGCCGATGTTGAATTCCGCATCCGAACCGCGGAAACGGGCCGGCGACAGCGCGCCGGTCAGCACGATGGTCTTGTCCGGAATGCTCATGAGCACTTTCGCGGTTTCGATCATCGTGTCGGTGCCGTGCGTGAGCAGCACGTGCCTGGCCGGCTGCGCGGCGATCGCGCTGCGGATCAGCTCGCGCTCCTCGCCCTGGATGTGCAGGCTGTCCTTGCGCAGCAGCGGGATTACCGTGAAGCGGAACGCGACGCCGAGCTCGTCCAGCATGCGACCGATCTGCGGATCGCCGATCTGGTAGTCGGACTTGTCATCGAAATAGATCTTGTCGATCGTGCCGCCGGTCGTGACGATCAAGAGTTCGTTCATTGCCAATGCCTCGATGCTTCGGACGCGGATGATACCCGCACGGTCAAGGCGACGACTGCCGCTTCGCGGCGAAGCGCTGGCGCAGGCCGTTCCAGCTCGAGCCGAACACGACCACAACCGCGAGCGCGGCTTCGATCAGGGCCGGGAGCCGCGCGGTCGGTGAGCCGTAGGCTTCCATCACGCCGTGGCAGAACGCGAACAGGGCGCCGACGCCGGACCAGAACGTCGCGGTGCGGTGGCGCAGCGCGAACAGGGCGAGGCCGGGAATCAGCGGTGCGAGCTGCAGCGCGGTCGCCAGCCAGGCGGGGAAATGTTGCGGCGGCGCGATGGCGAAGTGCCACAGCGGCGCGAGCAGCGCGAGGGCGAGCATCGCGAGTGCGGTGAAGCGGCGCGCGTTCATCAGGGAAGCCCTGCGTTCGACGAGAGTCTTGCGGCCAGTTCCGCGATGCGGCGGCCGAGCGCCTTCGCCAGTACCTTTTCTTCCTCGCTCAGCGGCAGGTCGTCTTCCTCGCCGGCGACGTGGCTCGCGCCGTACGGCGTGCCGCCGGTCTGCGTGGTCGAAAGGGGCGCCTGCGTGAAGGGCAGGCCCGCGATCAGCATGCCGTGGTGCAGCAGCGGCAACAGCATCGACAGCAGCGTGGATTCCTGCCCGCCATGCATCGTGCCGCCCGAACAGAACACCGCCGCGGGTTTCCCGACCAGCGCGCCAGAGGCCCACAGCGCGCCGCTGTTGTCGAGGAAATGCTTCAGCGGCGCGGCCATGTTGCCGAAACGCACCGGGCTTCCGAGGATCAGCGCCGAACATTCGGCCAGGTCCTCCTGTGTGGCGTAGGGCGCGCCTTCTTCCGGCTCCGGTGGCGCACAGGTCGTCGTGACCGGCGCGACCGGCGGGACGGTGCGCAGGCGCGCGACGGCCCCGGCTTCTTCCACGCCGCGCGCGATCTGCCGCGCGAGCTTCGCGACCGAACCGCCGCGGCTGTAGTAGAGGATCAGGACTTCGTTCATGGCGTCGCCTGCCCAGCATCCTTGGGATATCGTGTTGACATGATTGCCCGCCTGATCGATTCCATCGTTCCGTCCGAAACGCGCGATCGCGCGGGTTCGTTCTTCCGTTTTCTCGCGCGCCGATTCATCGAGGACCGCTGCTTCGATTCGGCCAGCGTGCTGGCCTACGTCACCTTGTTCGCGCTGGTGCCGCTGTTCGCCGTGGTGTTCGGCGTGGTCTCGATGTTCCCGCTCTACCAGACGTGGGTGGACAAGCTTACCGGATTCGTCTTCGCCAACTTCGTGCCCGGCGCAGCGGACACGGTGGCCGATTTCCTGCGCGAAGCGGCGGTGAACGCGCGTGGCTTGCCGGGGCTTGGCGCGTTGGTCGTGGTGCTGACGGCGCTGATGACCTTGAACACGATCGAGGGCACGTTCAACCGCATCTGGCGCGTCGCCACGCCGCGTCCGCTGATCGCGCGCCTGCTGATCTACTGGGCGGCGTTGACCTTGCTGCCGCTGCTGGCGGTCGCGAGCCTTGCGGTTTCTTCCTATCTGGCCTCGTTGCCGTTGATCGGCAATGCCGGCGGGGAAGCGGCGCATGGGGCGCTGCGGTTGCTGCCGGTGGCGCTGGAGTTTTCCGCCTTCGCGCTGGCGTACTGGCTGATCCCGAACCGCAGCGTGCGATTGCGCCATGCGGCGCTCGCGGCCGTGCTGGCGACCGCCTTGTTCGAAGCGGCCAAGTCCGGTTTCGCGGTGTACCTGACGCGCGCCAACTACCAGGCCTTGTACGGCGCGATCGCCGTGATCCCGATCTTCCTCGTGTGGATCTACCTGTCGTGGGTCGTGGTGCTGCTCGGCGCCTCGTTCGCGGCTTCGATGTCCGCGTTCCGCTACCAGCCCGCATCGGCGCGATTGAGGCCGGGCAGCGAGTTGTACGGCCTGCTGCGCCTGATCGGCCGCTTCGCGCAATTGCGCAAGACCGGCGGAAGCCTGCATGCGGGCGAGCTGGTGCAACTGGAGCCTTCGATCAGCGACGACCTGCTGATGCATCTGCTCGGCGACCTGCTGCGGGTGCAGCTGATCCGGCGTGTCGAGGACGGCGGTTTCGCGCTGGTGCGCGATCTTTCCGAAACCAGCCTGGGCGAGGTGATCGAAGCCACGGGCTTGCGACTGCCTTCGATCGATGCGGCGCTGCCCGACGCGAACGATGCGATCGGCCGCCGTGCCGTGGCCGTGCTCGGCCTGCTGCGCGAACCGCTGCGCGCGCCCTTGCGCCAAAGCCTTGCCGATGTGCTGGAATGCGCGGAGGAAATCCCCGCTGGAAACAAGGCCGCATGAAACTCCTCCGCACTTTCCGTCGTGCCGCGTTCGCGTTGCTGCTGGCGGCGCCGTTCGCCTCCGCCGATCCGATCGGGTTCTCCATCGAAACCCTCGACGACGGCATGTTCGATCTCGCCAAGGAGCGCGGCCATTGGGTCGTGGTCAATTTCTGGGCGACGTGGTGCGCGCCGTGCCTGAAGGAAATGCCGGAGCTGGCGGAGTTCGACCGCGAGCGCGATGACGTGCGCGTGATCGGCCTTGCCTATGAGGAAATCGAACCGGCCGAGATGCGCGCCTTCCTCGAGAAGCGTCCGGCCGGCTATCCGATCGCCATCGTCGATGTCTACGCGCCGCCCGAGCCCTTCGATCCGCCGCGCGGCCTGCCGATGACGTATCTGATCGATCCTGAGGGCGGCATCGCGAAAAGGTTCCTCGGGCCGGTGACGCGGCGCGATCTGGAACTGGCCATCGCCCCCTGATCCAACATGCCGATGCCGCGCCAATCTGATCGGATGGTTTGGCGGGTTCCGGCTTCGGCAAGGCGGAAACCGTGATCACGGCATTCCGGTTCACCAACCGCAGGGCGATCGTCCTCTGGGTCTTCGCGGCCGCGTGGCTGTCGGTGCTGGCGATGGTGACGTACGCGTGGCACCGCGATGGCGGGCCCGAAGGCTATTCCGGCGGACTCGTGCTCGCGGTGCTGGCCTTCTTCTGGCTGGGCGGCGTGGCGCTGCTCGCGTACGCGCTGTCCACGCCGTGTTTTCTCGTCGAAGTGGACGCCCATGGCCGCGCGCATGCGACGTGGCGTTATCCGTTCCACCGTGCGCGCCGCGTGATCGGCAAGGCGGAGCTGAGCCCGGCCAGGATCGTGGTGGATGAGGACGGCGACGGCGCTCCGTACTACATCGCCCGCGTCAAGGTCAGGAACGCCGAACCGCTGGCGCTGGTGGAGTCGCAGGACCGGAGCATCTGCGAGCAGGCCTGCGCGCGCTTCAATGCGGCCGTCGGTTTCGATACGGCCGAATCCGGGCTTGGGCCGTAAGCGGATTCGCGCTTGGGCGCGTCCCGTGCATCGGCTTCGACAAGCGCGATGCGAACCGGGACAATGGCGCCCCTTTGTTCCTGCCGCCACGCATGATCTCCGCCAGCCTCCGCGCCCGCGTTCCCGAACTGGCCGCGCAATTCGCGCGCCGCGATCCGTTCCGCCACGTCATCATCGACGGATTTTTCGAGCCGTCGGTCGCGCAGCGCCTGCTGGATCAGTTCCCGTCCTTCGACGCGGCGCGCGCGGTGAACGAGAACGGCGATGTCGGCAACAAGGCCGTGGTCGAACGCGTCCGTGGACTCGGCCCGGACTACGCGGCGCTCGACGACCTGATCCAGACGCGCGATTTCCTGCAGCTGGTCTCGGACATCACCGGCATCCCGGACCTGCATTACGACCCCTACTATTTCGGCGGCGGCACGCACGAGAACCGCGATGGGCAGGACCTCGACGTGCACGTGGATTTCAACCGCCATCCGGTCACCGACGAGCACCGTCGCCTGAACCTGATCGTGTACCTGAATCCGGAATGGGACGATGCCTGGGGCGGCAGCCTCGAGCTGCACAGCGATCCGCGTTCCGACGATGACCGTATCGTGCGCGCGACGCCGCTGTTCAACCGTGCGGTGATCTTCGAGACCACCGAATGGAGCTGGCACGGGTTCCCGCGGATCGAGCTGCCGGAAGACCGCAAGTCGCTGTCGCGCAAATCCATCGCCTTGTACTTCTACACCAAGGATCGTCCGGCGGAGGAACTGGCCGGGACGCATTCCACGATCTACGTCGATCGGCCGCTGCCGGAGCGTTTCGCGGCCGGCTACACGCTCGACGAAAACGATGCGCGGGAATTGCGCGTGCTGTTGAAGCGCCGCGACATGCACATCCAGCGCCTGTACCGCGATGCGAGCGATCTTCAGGCGCAACTGGAAGAAGCGCGACGGTACCTGGGCCTGGTCCGGGGCTCGCGGCTGTACCGCGTGCTGTCCTTCGTCCGCAGGTTGATCCGTGGCCGCTGAGACGCGCCGGCTGTGGATCGTCGGCACTTCGGTGTCGATCGAACGCGGCGGTTACGTTTCCCGTCTGGAGCAGGGCGCATCGGAATGGCAGGTGCGCAACCTGTCGGTCGGCGACCAGACCTCGATGATGGGATTGATGCGCCTGCTGATGCACCGCGACGACATCGCACCTGGCGACGTCGTGGTGTGGGAGTACAGCCTGCTCGACCACTTGCTGACGGAGCAGGCCTTCGACCGCGGCGACGTGCGGCGTGCGCGCCGGCAGGCGTGGAACCTCGTGCGCGAGCTGGGCGCCGGACTGATCGTGCTGTTCGTCGCGCCGCGCGAGGAATTGGGCGCGCGCACGCCGATCGAGCGCGAGGCCGCCGAGGACGCGGCGCAGATGGGCGCGGCAGTGCTCGACGTGCGCGCGTTGTTCACCGAATTGCGGATTCCCGATCCACACCAGCACTACCGCGACGACCGCCATGTCCGGGCCGATTCGCCGCTGGTGCCATTGCTGGCATCGCGGGTGCGCGAAGTCGCCAACCGCGTGGATGCGCCGGCGCGGGCGCTCGAGCACGTGGAGCTGGATGCGCCATGGCGTTTCGTCGACGCGAAGGAATTGGCGCAGGGCGTCGGATGGACGACCACGCGCTTTGGCAATTCGCTGATGGCATTCGACGCGCTGCGCTTGCAGGTCGACGAGCGCGCGTTCTTTCCCGCCACGCGTCGCGTGGTCGCGCTCGGCATCGTCGCCAGGCATGCTTCCGGTGGTGCGTGGTGTGGGCATGAAAGCTGTCCGCCGGCGTCGACCCGATTGCCGCAGGAGTTGCCGTACGACTTCCTGCTGCGCGTGACCGGCGTTCCCTGCATCCGCGCCCACGTCGATCGCATCGCTTCCGCGCCGGGATGGGCGTACCGGCGCGGCTTCTGGTGCGATTACGGGCAGGCCTTGAGCGATGCGCCGGGCGAGATCGCGCTGTTCGGTGCGCTGCTCGAAACCGCGCCGTTCGGCATGCCGGCGGACATCCGGCGCGAACGCTCGCTTGCGGTTCGGCTCGAGCGTCGCCTGCTGCGCTGGTGGCGCGGCTGATTCACCGGCGCCGCCGTTTCCGGAAAGGTTCCGGACGGCGATCCCTTATTTGCTCTTGAAGATGCCGCCGAGCACGCCGCGCAGGATCTGGTTGCCGAGCTTGGTTCCGGCCGTGCGCGCGGCCTGCTTGGCCATCGTTTCCACCGCGCCCTGGCGGCGCTTGGTGCCCCAGAGCCATTCGTTGATCTTGGTGCCGATGCCCGGGCTTTCCGCTTCGGTTTCCTTTTTCTGGGCCGGGGATTTTTCCTTCTGCTTTTCGGCCTCGCGGGTCAGTTCCTCGGCGCGCTTGGCGAGGATTTCCTGCGCGGATTCGCGATTCACCGGCGTGTCGTAGCGCGTGCCGATCGGGCTGCGGGCGCGGATGGTGGCGCGTTCTTCCGGCGTGATCGAACCCATGCGGCAACGCGGCGGACAGATCAGCGTCTTTTCCACCGGCGCGGGAATGCCCTTGTCGAGCAGGACCGAGGTGAGCGCCTCGCCGGTTCCCAGCTGCGAAATGGTCTTCGGCACGTCGAGGTTGGGGTTCTGCACGAAGGTTTCCGCCGCGGTCTTGACGGCCTTCTGGTCGCGTGGCGTGAAGGCGCGCAGCGCGTGCTGGAAGCGGTTGCCGAGCTGGCCGAGGATTTCGGTCGGGATATCGTCCGGGAACTGCGAGCAGAAATACACGCCGACGCCCTTGGATCGGATGATGCGCACGACCTGTTCCACGCGCTGGCGCAGCGCGGATGGCGCGTCGTCGAACAGCAGGTGCGCCTCGTCGAACACGAACACGAGCTTGGGCTTTTCCAGGTCGCCGACTTCCGGCAGGTTCTCGAAGAACTCCGAGAGCAGCCACAGCAGGAAGGTCGAATACAGGCGCGGCTTCAGGATCAGCTTGTCGGCCGCGAGGATGTTGACGATGCCGCGGCCGGAAAGGTCGGTGCGCATCAGGTCGTTGAGGTCGAGCGCCGGTTCGCCGAAGAACTGGTTGCCGCCGTCCTGTTCCAGTCGCAGCAGCGCGCGCTGGATCGCGGCGATCGAGGCCGGGCTGATCAGGCCGTAGCTGGTCGAGATTTCCTTGCGGTTCTCGGCCGCGAAGTTCAGCAGCGAGCGCAGGTCGGGCAGGTCGAGCAGCAGCCAGCCGTTGTCGTCGGCGAGCTTGAACACGATGTCGAGCACGCCCGACTGGGTGTCGTTCAATTCCAGGATGCGGCCCATCAGCGTCGGGCCGATTTCCGAAACCGTGGCGCGGATCGGGTGGCCGTCCTTGCCGAACACGTCCCAGAACACGGTCGGACAGCCTTCGTTGTTGTAGTCGGGAATGCCGATCTCTTCGACGCGCGCGGCGATTTTCTCGTTGCTGGTGCCGGGAACCGCCAAGCCCGCGACGTCGCCCTTCACGTCGGCGAGGAAGACGGGTACGCCGATGCGCGAGAAGCCTTCCGCCAGCACCATCAGGGTCACCGACTTGCCGGTGCCGGTCGCGCCTGCGACCAGGCCATGGCGGTTGCCGTACTTGGGCAGCAGGTGGACTTGTCCGCTTTCGGGCGTGGTGATGGATTTGCCGACGAGGATGGGATTGCTCATGGGTTGGGTTCGGTGGCGGGAAGAGGGCGATTCTAGCCTGCGATGCCGGATGCGGAAGCTGCGGAGGCGCGTGCCGTACTTGTCGCGTCCGGCCACGGTCGATAGGCTCGCCGCTCCGTTTTCAGCAGGCCGTGCCTTTCCAGGCCGTTTCTCCATGTCCCATCGATCACTTCCAGGTGTGGTGCTGGCTGCCGCGTTGTTGTCCGCTTGCGCCGCGACGCCGTCGAAATCCGGTTCCCAGTCGATCGCGAGCGAAGCCCAGTTGAATGCGATCTATGGCGAGCTCGACGCCGCCAGCGCGCGTTTCGATACGGCCACGGCCTTGTACCAGGAAGGCCGGGCCAACGAGGCCGCGGCCGAATTCAGCGCCGGCCGCGAAGCTTTGCGCGAGCTCGGCAACCGTTGCGCCGAACTGGCCAACTGCGACGTGCGCCGGATGCTGGCGGCGCAGGATGCCTTGCTGGAACGGCAGGCGCGATTCCTCGCCGGCGCGACTTCCGATGCGCAGCCGGTCGATGCGGAATCGGGCGACATTGCAGGCGAGGGCGATTCGCCGGTGCTGCGGCAGATGCCGGCCGCAGCGCGCACCGTGGCGATGTTGAATGGCAAGGATCTGGCCAAGGTCATCGAGCTCAACGAGCCGGTGAAGGCCGCGATCGAGGAGTGGCTGACCTGGATGCGTCCGCAGCTCTTGGATACGTGGGAGAACTACCAGTTCATGCGGCATCGCATGTTCCCCGAGTACGAGAAGGCCGGGCTGCCGGAGGCACTGCTGTTCGGAATCATGGCGAAGGAATCCGGCGGCCGCGTGCATGCGGTCTCGCGCGCGGGCGCGGCCGGGCCGCTGCAGTTCATGCCGGCTACCGGCGCGCGTTTCGGCCTCAATCGCGGCGGCCCGGATTTCGACCTGCGCTTCGACCCGAAGGAATCGGCGCGCGCCAACGCCGAATACCTCAACGAGCGCTTCGCCGAGTTGAACCACAACCTGGCCCTGGCGTTGGCGGCGTACAACGGCGGCGAAGGCCGCATCGCGCGGCTTTCCGGCAAGGGCGCGAAGGATTTCTGGAATCCGCAGGTGTTCAACGCGCTGCCGCCGGAAACGCGCGAATACGTGCCGATGGTGCTGGCGGCCGCGTGGCTGTTCCTGCATCCGAGGGAATACAACCTTTCGCTGCCGCAGTACGACGCCAGCCCGGTGCCGGTGAAGCTGTCGCACGACATGTCGATCAACGAACTGGCGGTATGCATCGGCCAGAGCGGCAATCCGCGCGGCTGGTTCCGCCATCTGCGCAATCTCAATCCACGCTGGGAAGCCGACCGGCGCATCCCGGCCGGGACCGACCTGGAACTTCCCGCCGCGGCGCTCGATGCCTATCTGCGCCAGTGCGAAAAGGATGGCCCGATGCTGGCGTTGAGCCGCGACCTGCACCAGGCGCGGCCGCCGGCGCCGCCCGCCGCGCGGCCGAGGACGACGACGGGTGCGTCCACTTACATCGTCAAGAAAGGCGATTCGATCCACGGCATCGCCACCCGCCATGGTTGCAGCGTGCAATCGCTGGCGCGCTCCAACAACATCCGTGCGCCCGGCTATCTGATCAAGCCGGGACAGCGTCTGAGCCTTGCCGCCTGCCGTACGTGAAGCTTCGGATCGCCGCCTAGAGTTTCAGCCGAACCCGAACGATGCCCGGATCGTCCGGGAGCATTTCGCGCGTGAAGCCGAGCGATTCGGCGAGCGCGAGCATCGCGCTGTTCTCGTCCAGCACGTCGCCGTAGATTTCGCTCAGGCCATGGGCCTTGCCCCAGGCGATCAACTGGCTCATCAGCAGGCGGCCCAAGCCTTTGTTGATCAGGAAGCGGCTGACGAGGATCGCGAACTCGGCCTTGTTCGTGGCCGGGTCGATGGAAAGGCGGCCCACGCAGCCGACCAGTGCTTCGCCCGGCACCAGAGGTTCGGCCATCACCAGGGCGAATTCGGATTCGGGGTCGATGCGGGTCAGGCGCGTGACCAGATCGCGGCTCATTTCCTTCATCGGATGCAGGAACCGCAGTCGCACTTCTTCCGGCGACAGCAGCATGAAGGCTTGGCGGATCGGTTCGGCGTCCCTCGGGTCGATCGGGCGCAACAGCAGGTGCCGGCCATCGTCGAGGTAGAGGTGTTCCGTCCAAGGCTCGGACGTTGGCTCGCGCCGCACGCGTGGCTTCCGAATCGGGCTGCGGGCGGCATTGGCGGGGCTGAAGTCGGGTTGCGCGGCGCTCATGTCGGGAAACCTGTTGGGACGCCCGGCTTGTTGGAGTCCGGTTCGAATGGGAACTTTTACAAATTTGCCTTTATTTTCATGGAACTATGCTTCTGCTGCAATGCAGCATGGAGCTGCGGGTGGCCGTGGATTCAGCGATCAGGCGCCTGTTTCCTGCTTCAGCCACTGGAAGACGAAACCGGCGTCCGGTTCGCCGAGGGTTTTCGCCAACAAGGGCAGGGTTGGGGCGATTTCCTCGTCCGTCTTCCACGGCGGATTGAGCACCAGCATGCCGCTGCCGTTCATCCGCAAGGGCAACTCCGGGGCGCGGACGTGCAATTCGGCGATCCATGCGCTTTTCGCGGGAAGCCGCGAGGCACTGCGCAGGAACGGCAGGATCGCGCGCCGCTGTTTGATCGGATACCACAGGGCGAAGATGCCTTGCGGCCAGCGCGAGAGGCCGGTCTTCAGCGCGTCCAGTACGGTGTCGAATTCGCCCAGTTGCGCTTCGTATGGCGGGTCGATCAGGACCAGACCGCGTTTTTCCTTGGGCGGCAGCAGTGCCTTGATCGCGCCGTAGCCGTCGCGCTGGTGCACGGCCACGCGGGCATCGTGCGCGAACAGCTGCTTCAGCGCGGAGGCTTCGTCCGGCTGCAATTCGCAACAGGCCAGGCGGTCCTGCGGGCGCATTGCGCGGGCCGCCAGTAGTGGGGATCCGGGGTAGAAACCTTCGTCCAAATCCTGCGCAATGGCATCCAGATACACCGAAATGGCCGGCTTCTTGCGGGCCTCGCGTTCGAGTTTGGGGTGTCCAAGGCGCAGGATGCCATCGCGTGCCTCGCCGGTTTTTTCGGCGGCTGCGCCCGCCAGCTCGTAACGGCCGCGGCCGGCGTGCGTGTCGAGGACGAAGAATGGGGCGTCCTTGCGCTTCAGGGCATCGAGCAGGGCGAGCAGGATCAGGTGCTTGAGTACGTCGGCGTGGTTGCCGGCGTGGAAGGCGTGGCGATAGTTCATGTGCGCAGCTTATCGGATTGCTCCTGCGGGCTTTGCTTTCGGGCATGTTGCAGTGCTCCAATAGCAAGCTATGCCCGCCCGATGCGGCGCACACTTTCCACACATCACGCAGGTTTCCCGTGTCCGTCTTCGCGAACGTCAAGCTGTTGCCTTCCGACCCGATCCTTGGTCTTACCGACGCGTACCACGCCGATCCGCGTTCGCCGAAGGTGAATCTCGGCGTCGGCGTTTACTATGACGAAGCCGGAAAGATGCAATTGCTGGATTCGGTCGCGAAGGCCGAGACGGCGCTGGTCCAGGTGCGCCGCGCGCGCAGCTACATCCCGATCGACGGCATGCCGAGCTACAACGCGGCCACGCAGCGGCTGCTGTTCGGCAAGGAGTCGGAACTCGTCGCTTCCGGCCGCGTCGTCACCGCCCAGACCCTCGGCGGTACGGGCGCGTTGCGGGTCGGCGCGGATTTCCTCAGCGCCACGCTGCCGAAGGCGAAGGTCGCCATCAGCAGTCCGAGCTGGCCGAACCACAAAGTGCTGTTCGGTGCGGCGGGCTTCGAGCTCTTGGATTACGCCTATTACGACGCGACCAGGAACGGGCTGGATTTCCCGGCCATGCTCGACAGCCTGAACAAGCTGGAAGCGGGAACCGTGGTGCTGCTGCATGCCTGCTGCCACAACCCGACCGGCGTGGATCTGACCCTCGCGCAGTGGAACGAAGTGGCCGTGGTGCTGCGCGAACGCCAGCTGCTGCCGTTTGTCGACATTGCCTACCAAGGCTTCGACAAGGGCATCGCGGAGGACGCGGCCGGCATCGCCGTGCTGCTGTCGGCCGGCATCCCGAACCTGCTGATCGCCAACTCGTATTCCAAGTCGTTCTCGCTTTACGGTGAACGCATCGGCGCGCTGTCGATCGTCTGCCGCGATGCGGACGAGGCCGAGCGCGTGCGTTCGCAGGTCAAGCAGACGATCCGCGCGACCTATTCCAACCCGCCGACGCATGGTGCGGCGCTGGTCGCAGGCGTGCTTGGCAGCGACGAACTGCGCGGCCTGTGGGAGAGCGAAGTCGCGACGATGCGCGACCGCATCCGCACCATGCGCGCCGGCCTGGTCGCGCGGCTCGAGGCGCAGGGCCTGAGCGGTTTCACCTTCATCCTGTCGCAGGCGGGCATGTTCTCGTATTCGGGCCTGACGAAGGCGCAGGTTGCGCGCCTGAAGGATGAATTCGCGATCTACGCGGTCGATTCCGGCCGCATCTGCGTCGCGGCCTTGAACGAGTCCAATCTGGATTACGTCGCCGCGGCGATCGCCGAAGTGGTGAAGTGATCCGTCAGGATTGTTCCGCAACCAATTGAAATCCAAGCAATGAATGAAGCCAGCGTGCCCGTACTCACCATTGATGGTCCTTCCGGTTCCGGCAAGGGCACGATCAGCCGCGCCGTCGCGGCGAAGCTGGGCTGGCGCTATCTGGATTCAGGTGCGCTGTACCGCGCCATCGGCGTCGCGGCGGGCTGGGCGGACGAGGATCTGTCCGACCACGCCGCGCTGATGCGGCTGGCGTTCGCCACCAAGATCGAGTTCGTCGAATCCGGGAGTGGAGAGCCGCGCGTCCTGGTCGATGGCATCGACGCAACCGACGAGTTGCGTACCGAAACCGCCGGCGCGGCGGCGTCCGCCATCGCGGCGATCCCCGAAGTTCGCGCCGCGTTGTTCGAAAAACAGCGCAGTTTCATGCAACCGCCCGGTCTGGTCGCCGACGGCCGCGACATGGGAACCGTGGTGTTCCCCGAAGCCGCGTATAAAGTCTTCCTGACTGCCAGCGCCGAGGAGCGCGCGCAACGGCGGTATAAGCAGTTGAAGAATAAGGGACTTGAGGTTACACTGGACGGCCTGCTACGCGAGATTCAAGCCCGCGACGCGCGCGATGCACAGCGTGCGGTGGCTCCGCTCAAACCGGCCCCTGATGCCGTCCTGATCGATACCACCGGCGTTGCCATCGACGAAGTCGTCGAGCGCGTTCTGGCGTTGGTCCGTTCGTAACGAACGATCTCGCCATTCCATTGGACCCCAACGTAGCAGACAAGGCCCGGCGAAACGCCGGCGTTTCCATTGGCGCCCGAAAAGCGCCGCAACAGGTGGGCCGCGCGCCGCGCGACCCGTGTGTTCAACCGAGTAATCATCCAATGACTGAATCATTCGCAGAACTGTTCGAGGCCTCCGAGGCCAAATTCGCCAAGCTCAAGCCCGGCGCTATCGTCGTGGGTACCGTGGTTGATGTTCGCAACGATGTCGTTGTCATCAACGCGGGTCTGAAGTCCGAAGGCATCGTGCCGATCGAACAGTTCCGCAACGAGGCCGGCGAAATCGACGTGGGCATCGGCGACGAAGTGAAGGTCGCCCTCGACTCGCTCGAAAACGGCTTTGGCGAAACCGTCCTGTCGCGCGAGAAGGCCAAGCGCGCGATGGTGTGGGACGAGCTTGAAGAAGCGATGGAGAAGGGCGAAACCATCACCGGTCGCATCAGCGGCAAGGTGAAGGGCGGCTTCACCGTCGACATCAAGGACGTCCGCGCGTTCCTCCCGGGTTCCCTGGTCGATGTGCGCCCCGTGCGCGATCCCGTGTACCTGGAAGGCAAGGAAATCGAGTTCAAGATCATCAAGCTCGATCGCAAGCGCAACAACGTGGTCGTTTCCCGCCGCGCCGTCGTCGAATCGGAGCACTCCGAAGAGCGCGAACAGCTGCTGGAACGCCTGCAGGAAGGCGCGATCGTCACCGGCGTGGTCAAGAACCTCACCGACTACGGCGCGTTCGTGGACCTGGGCGGTATCGATGGCCTGCTGCACATCACCGACATGGCGTGGAAGCGCGTGCGTCATCCGTCCGAAGTGGTCAACGTCGGCGACGAACTCAAGGTTCGCGTGCTGAAGTTCGACCGCGAGCGCAACCGCGTCTCGCTCGGCCTGAAGCAGCTCGGCGAAGATCCGTGGGACAACATCGCCCGCCGCTATCCGGCCAACAGCCGCGTGTTCGGCAAGGTCTCCAACGTCACCGATTACGGCTGCTTCGTCGAAATCGAGCCGGGCGTGGAAGGCCTGGTGCACGTGTCGGAAATGGACTGGACCAACAAGAACGTCAACCCGTCCAAGGTCGTGCAGGTCGGCGACGAAGTCGAAGTCATGGTGCTGGACGTGGACGAAGAGCGTCGCCGCATCAGCCTCGGCATCAAGCAGACCCGCGCCAATCCGTGGGAAGCCTTCGCGGCGATCCACAAGAAGGGCGACAAGGTTTCGGGTCAGATCAAGTCGATCACCGACTTCGGCATCTTCATCGGTCTGGACGGCGGTATCGACGGCCTCGTGCACCTGTCCGACATCTCTTGGAACGCCACCGGCGAAGACATCGTCCGCAACTTCAAGAAGGGCGATACGCTGGAAGCCGTGGTGCTCGCGGTTGATCCGGAGCGCGAACGCATCTCGCTGGGCATCAAGCAGCTCGAGCAGGATCCGTTCGGCCAGTACATGGCTGCCCATCCGAAGGGTACCGTCGTCACCGGCACCGTGAAGGAAGTGGACGCCAAGGGTGCGACCATCGAACTCGCCGACGGCATCGAAGGCTATGTGCGCGCTGCGGACATCGCCAAGGAGCGCGTGGACGACGCCACCCAGTACCTGAAGGTCGGCGACAAGATCGAAGCCAAGTACACCGGCCTGGATCGCAAGGGTCGCACGCTGCAGCTCTCGATCCGCGCCAAGGACGACGCCGAGCTGGCGGAAACCCTGGCCGAGTACCAGAGCGCTTCGGGCGGCACCACCAAGCTGGGCGCGCTGCTGCGTGAACAGCTCGGCGGCAAGTCTGAATAAGCCTGTCGTAGCGTTTCGGAAGGTGCGGGTTCGCCCGCACCTTCCCGACTTCTGTTTATCGTCTTCTTTGGACTGGCCTGCATGACCAAATCCGAACTGATCGAAGCCCTCGCGGCGCGTCAGGTGCATTTGAAGCCGGACGACGTGGATCTGGCCGTCAAGACCATCCTGGAGCAGATGAGCAGTGCTCTCGCCAGCGGCGAGCGCATCGAGATCCGCGGCTTCGGCAGCTTCTCGCTGCATTTCCGCCCGCCGCGCATCGGCCGTAATCCCAAGACCGGCGAATCCGTCGCGCTGCCGGGCAAGTATGTCCCGCACTTCAAGCCGGGCAAGGAACTGCGCGAACAGGTCAACGGCGTCACGCCTTTGGCCGACGAAGGCGACGCGGACTGAGCGCGTCGGTTACTCTTTGGCGATGCCTCGTTCATCGGCCTCGCTCATGCGTCTGATCTTCCTTCTTCTAGCCGTGCTCGCCGTCGTGGCGGGCATCGTGTTCGGCGCGCTCAACGGGCATGAGGCCGAACTCGACCTTTATTTCCGCAAGCTTTCGCTGCCGCTCGGCGTGGCCTTGCTGGCGTTCGCGTTTTTCGGCGCGATCGCGGCGGGCGCACTGCTGTGGCTGGGCGTGATCTTCCCGCAGCGCCGCAGCCTCAATGCCTTGCGGCGCAAACTGGTGGGCGCGGACACTGCCTCCGCGACGGATTCCAGCGCCGGAACCTTGCCGCCGCCATGAACGGCTGGATCTGGCTGTTCCTGCTGTTGCCGGTTGCGGCCTACACCGGTTGGCTCACCGGCCGCCGCAGCAGCGAGAAGCGCGGTGGCGCGCGCGTGCGCAAGCTGTCATCGACCTATTTCAAGGGCCTCAACTTCCTGCTCAACGAGCAGCCGGACAAGGCCATCGAAGTCTTCCTGCAGATCGCGGAAATCGACAAGGACACGGTCGAAACGCACTTCGCGCTCGGCAACCTGTTCCGTCGCCGCGGCGAAGTGGACCGCGCGATCCGCGTGCACCAGAATCTGGTCGAACGACCGAAGCTTTCCGAGGCGCAGCGCACGCAGGCGGTGTTCGAGTTGGGCGAGGATTTCATGCGCGCCGGGTTGCTCGATCGCGCTGAGGAGCTGTTCTCCGGCCTGGTGGAGGCCGAAGACGTCGCTGCCAAGTCCCTCAAGCACCTGATCTCGATTGCGCAGCAGGAGCGCGACTGGCCCAAGGCCATCGAGCACGCGGTGAAATACGAAGCCGCGACCGGCGAGCCGATGGGCAAGCTGCTGGCGCAGTTCCATTGCGAATTGGCCGAGAAGGCCCGCAGCAGGAACGACAAGGAAGGCGTGCGCAAGCATCTGCATGCCGCGCGCCAGGCCGACGCCTACAGCGTGCGCGCCGGGATTCTCGAAGGCCGGATGGCGCTGGCCGAAGGCAACGAACAGGACGCGCTGGCCGCTTTCGAGCGCGTGGCGCGCTACGACGTGGAAGCCTTGCCGGAAGTGCTGGATAAGCTGCTGCAAGGGTACGAGCGCACGGGACAAAGGGCGCGTGCGCGCAGTTTCCTGGCCGAGATGATCGAGCGCTATCCGGGCGTCGCCCCGGTCCTGGCGCTGGCGAAGATGATCGGCGAGGACGAAGGCGCGGATGCCGCGAAGTCGTTCCTGATCCGCCAGTTGCGCAAGAAGCCGTCGGTGCGCGGCCAGAGCGCTTTGATCGACCTGACCCTGCCTTCGACTGAAGGCAATGCCCGCGACACGCTGGAAGTGGTGCGCGAACTCGACCTGCAACTCGTCGCCAGCGCCACGGCGTACCGCTGCAACCGTTGCGGTTTCGGCGCGCGTTCGCACCATTGGCAATGCCCCAGCTGCAAGAATTGGGGAACGATTCGCCCGGTGCACGACGTGATCGGCGAGTGACGTGACGACGGATTTCGTGGGCGCCATGGATCGCGTATTCGGCCCGTGGCCGATCCTGGTCTTCGTGCTTTCGGTTGCGGCACTCGCGGCTTTCGGAACCTTCCTTGCCCTGCGCTACGCGCAGTGGCGCCAGATGTTCGACCAGCCGGGCCAACGTCGCAGCCATTCGCAGGTGACGCCGCGTGGCGGCGGCATCGCGATGGTCGTGGTCGTGGTCGCGACAGCATGGTGTTTGCGGCCTGATGGCGCTTCCTCTGCCTTGATCGCCTTCATCCTCGGCTTGGTCGCCGTGGCCGGCGTGGGCTGGATCGACGATCACAGGCCGCTGTCGGCACGCGTGCGCCTTGTCGTGCATCTGCTCGCGTCGGCAGCCGTGGCCTGGTCGCTGTCGCGTGAGGATTGGCTTGGCGTGCCTTGGCCGGAAGGCGTGCTTGGACTCGTGTTGATCGGCGTCGCGACGTTGTGGCTGGCGACCTGCGTCAACTTCTGGAATTTCATGGATGGCAGCAACGGCCTCGTTGCGATCCAGAGTGCCTTCGTCGGAGCCGTCATCGTGCTCTGGTTGGCGATCGCCGCGAACCTGCACGATTTCGCGCCGCCTTGGGCGTGGCTGGCGATGGCCTTGTCCGGCGCCTGTCTCGGCTTCCTGCCGTTCAATTTCCCGCGGGCCCGGATTTTCATGGGCGACGTTGGCAGCGGCGGCCTCGGTTTTGTCTGCGGCGTGCTGCTGCTGGCCGTGGTCGCGAAGAATCCCACGTGGTTCTGGCCGATGCTGCTGCCGCCTTCCGCCTTGCTGATCGACGCGGCGCTGACGCTCGCCTCGCGCATCCTTGCCGGAAAGAACTGGACCAAGCCGCATCGCGAGCACCTTTACCAGTGGCTGGTCCGCAGCGGCCGCAGCCATGCGCGCGTTGCGCTGCTGTATCTGGCGTGGGGAATCCTCGTCACCGTGCCATGCCTGGTCGCCAGCGCGAATTTCCCGCGCTGGGCGCCGTGGATCGCGGTGGCGGAACTCGCCTCGGGCGCCCTGGTCTGGATCGTCGCCCGGCGCGCATTACTGCGTCGCAATATCCGGCGGGGATAGAATCCGGTCATGCGCTTCCGAAACCTGCTCGGCTCCATCCATCCGCGATTCGCCGTCGTCATCCATGACCTCGTCATGGTGTGGCTGGCGTGGTACGCGACCAACGAAATGCGCTTCGCGCTCGCGCCGGACAAGTTCGACGTGCCGCTGTTCGCGCCGGAACTGCCGGTCGTGCTGGTGGCGCAGGCCATCGTGCTGTGGTGGACCGGTCTGTATCGTGGCCTGTGGCGCTTCGCCAGTTTCCAGGACCTGTGGAACATCACCCGTGCCGGCGCGATCGGCTCGCTGGTGATCGCGCTCGGGCTGTTCCTTCTCAGTCGCCTGGAAGGCGTGCCGCGCTCGGTGCTGCTGATCTATCCGGTCACGCTGCTGGCCTTCCTCGGCATCCCGCGCATGATCTACCGCTACTGGAAGGACAACCGCTACGGCAGCGGCGGCCCTGCGCAGCGCGTGCTCGTGCTCGGCGCGGGCCGTGCGGGCGAATCGTTGGTGCGCGAGTTGAAGCGCGAGAACCGTTTCCTGCCGGTCGGCTTCCTCGACGACAACCGCCAGTTGCGCGGTGCCAAGGTCCACGGCGTTCCGGTGCTCGGCACGCTCGACAGCATGGACAAGATCGCGCGCGAGGTCGCCGCCGACATGCTGCTGATCGCAATGCCGTCGATCAGCAACCAGCAGATGCAGCGCGTCGTGGAGCTGTGCGAGAGCGTCGGTCTGCCGTTCCAGACCGTGCCGCGGCTGCAGGACGTGGTTGAAGGGCGTTCCAGCTTCAACCAGTTGAAGCAGGTCGCGATCGAGGATCTACTCGGTCGCGCACCGGTCTCGCTGGATTGGACCGCCATCCGCACCAGTCTGTCGGGCCGGCGCGTGCTGGTCACGGGCGGTGGCGGTTCCATCGGTTCCGAACTGTGCCGCCAGGTCGCGCGGCTCGGCGTCGATTCGCTGTGCGTGCTCGAACAGTCCGAATACAACCTCTACCGCATCGAGCAGGAACTGCGCGCCGAGTTTCCCGACCTGATCTTCCAACCGGTGCTCGGCGATTGCGGCGATGCCGCCAGCATCGAGCACGCGATGGCGCTCACCAAGCCGCAGTCGGTGTTCCATGCCGCCGCCTACAAGCACGTGCCGATGCTGCAGGAACAACTGCGCGAAGCGGTGCGCAACAACGTGCTGGCGACGCAGACCGTCGCGCTCGCGGCGATCCGCCATGAAGTCGAAACCTTCGTGCTGATCTCCACCGACAAGGCGGTGAACCCGACCAACGTGATGGGCGCCAGCAAGCGCATCGCCGAAATGCTGTGCCAGGCGCTGGCGCGGGATTCGTCCACGCGCTTCATCACCGTGCGTTTCGGCAACGTGCTCGATTCGGCCGGCAGCGTCGTGCCGCTGTTCCGCGAACAGATCCAGCGCGGTGGGCCGGTGACGGTCACGCATCCGGAAATCACACGCTACTTCATGACGATTCCCGAAGCCTGCCAGCTCATCCTGCAGGCCGCGGCGCTCGGGCAGGGCGGGGAAATCTTCGCGCTCGACATGGGCGAGCCGGTGCGGATCCGTTACCTCGCCGAACAGATGATCCGGCTCGCCGGCAAGCAGCCCGACAAGGACATCGCCATCGTCTACACCGGCCTACGGCCCGGCGAAAAACTGTTCGAGGAGCTGTTCCACCCGCAGGAAAGCTACCAGCCCACGAACCACGCCAAGATCATGCTGGCGCAGCCGCGCGAACTGCCGCGCGCTTCGCTGGAGCAGGCGCTGCACGGCGCGCGCCAGGCCGTGATGCGCTACGACGAGAAAGCGTTGGAACAGTTGTTGGGCCAGTTCGTGCCCGAATACAACGGCGCCTCGCGCGAAGCGGCGGTTTCGCCGATCCATCGCGCCGGCGCCTGAGGCGCTTGCGTCCTTGCGGTGCCTTTCGCCAACATCGGCGCCTTCACGCAAGGAAATCCGATGACGTTTCGCGTACGCAAAGCCGTGTTCCCGGTCGCCGGTCTTGGCACCCGCTTCCTTCCGGCCACGAAGACCGTGCCGAAGGAAATGCTGCCCGTCGTGGATCGACCGCTGATCCAGTACGCCGTCGATGAAGCGATCGAGGCCGGCTGCGACACGCTGGTGTTCGTCACCAACCGCTACAAGCATTCCATCGCCGACTACTTCGACACGGCCTACGAACTCGAGCAGCGGCTGGAGAAATCCGGCAAGCACGAATTGCTGGACATCGTGCGCAGCGTGCTGCCTTCGCATGTGCGAGCGGTGTTCGTCACGCAGCAGGAAGCGCGCGGACTTGGCCATGCGGTGCTGTGCGCCAAGGCCGTGGTTGGCAACGAGCCGTTCGCGGTGATGCTGCCCGACGACCTGATCTGGAACCAGGGGCCGGGCGCGATCCGACAGATGGTCGAGCTCGCCGCAGAACGCCAAGCCAGCGTGATCGCGGTGCAGGACGTTCCGCGCGAACAGACGGGAAGCTACGGCATCGTCGCCGCTCCGGAGTTTTCCGGTCGTTCCGGCTGGATCCGGGGCATCGTCGAAAAACCCGGGCCCGAGGTCGCGCCGAGTACGCTCGCGGTCGTCGGCCGTTACGTGCTGACGCCGCGCATTTTCGAACTGCTGGAAACCACGACGCCCGGCAGCGGCGGCGAAATCCAGCTCACCGACGCGATCGCCGCGCTGCTGTCCGAACAGCCTGCGCTGGCCTACCGCTTCGAAGGCCGACGTTTCGATTGTGGCAGTCGCATCGGCCTGGTCGAAGCCACGATCCGCTTCGCGCTGGACCACGCCGATCTGGCCGACGAAGCGCGGGCTTACATGCGGGCGGCGCTGGCGGAATAAGCCGCGCGTCGCCGGTCGGCCTTCACCGGGCCGGTCGCAACTCGATGCAATCCACCGGACACGGCGGCACGCAGAGTTCGCAGCCGGTGCAGCGATCGGCGATGACGCTGTGCATCAGTTTCGGCGCTCCCACGATCGCATCGACGGGGCAGGCCTGGATGCATTTGGTGCATCCGATGCAGTCAGCTTCGACGATGGAAGCCAGCACGCGCGGCTTTTCCACGCCGCAGGCGGGATCGAGCGGAACGATCGGGCGATCCAGCAGCGCGGCCAGTTTCGCGATGCCCGCCGTGCCGCCGGGCGGACAGCGGTTGATGTCGGATTCGCCCTTGGCCAGCGATTCCGCGTACGGCCGACAGCCGCCGAAGCCGCATTGGCCACATTGGGTTTGCGGCAGCAGATCGTCGATCTGGTCGACCAGCGGTTGCGGCGACGGCGCCTGGCGTTTCGCGAAACGCAGGCGCAACAGGCCGAAGATGGCGGCAAGTGTGGCGGCAATGACGAGCGCGTTGGCGAGGTGCGGGTTCACGACGCCGTCGCGCGCCAAGGCGCGGACCAAGCCCACCAGCGCAAGCCAGGAGACGAACGCCGCGGCGCCGCGCTGGACGAGTTCGGCGCGCATGTCCGTGGCTTATTTGACTTGCGCGCCCGCCGTCGCGCCCGCGTCGGCATCGAGCAGGAACAGATCCGCGCCGCCGGTGCCGGCGGACAGGATCATGCCCTCGCTCACGCCGAAGCGCATCTTGCGCGGAGCGAGGTTGGCGATGAACACGACCTTGCGGCCGACGAGCTTTTCGGGTTCGCCGTAAGCGGCGCGGATGCCGGAGAAGATCTGGCGCGTGCCGAGTTCGCCCGCGTCCAGTTCGAAGCGCAGCAGCTTGTCCGAGCCTTCGACGAATTCGCAGGCTTTCACGATGCCGATGCGCAGGTCGAGCTTGGCGAAGTCTTCGATGCCGATGGTGGCCGGCGTCTGGCTTTCGGCCGGCGCCTTGCCGGCTTCGGCGGCAGCAGGCTTGGTTTTCGCGGTCTTTTCGGCGGGCGCGGCGACTTGCAACGATTCGGTGCTGGCCTGGACCATCGCATCGACCTGTTTTTCGTCGATGCGGGTCAGGAGCGGCTGGTACGGTTCGATCGCGTGGTCGAGCAGCGGCTGTTCCAGTTGCGCGAAGTTCGACAGCGGCGCCTTGAGGAAGGCTTCGGAGCGCGCCGCGGTGGCAGGCAGCACGGGCTTCAGGAAGCCGGCGATCAGGCGGAACAGGTTGAGCGCGAGCGTGCAGACCTCGTGCAGTTCCGCGTTGCGGCTTTCGTCCTTCGCGATCGCCCAAGGCGCTTTCGCGGCGATCCATTCGTTCGCGGCGTCGGCTTCGGCCATGACCTTGGTCAGCACGGCGATCAGGTTGTCGCGGCTGTACGCGCCGTCGGCGCCGAGCAGCGCTTCGGCGAGCCGTGCCCAGGCTTGTGCGTAGCGTTCGCGCGATTCGTCCGACAGCGAGGCCGCGAGCTTTCCGCCGAAGCGCTTCTCGATGAAGCCCGCACAGCGGCTGGCGATGTTGACGAACTTGCCGACCAGGTCGGAGTTCACGCGCTGCACGTAGTCCTTGAGGTTCAGGTCCACGTCGTCCACGCCGCCGGAGGTCTTCGCGGCGAAGTAGTAGCGCAGCGTTTCCGGATTGAGGCCGGCGTCGAGGAAGGTGCGCGCCATGATGAAGGTGCCGCGCGACTTGCTCATCTTCGCGCCGTTGACGGTGAGATAGCCGTTCACGTGCAGGCGCGTGGGCGTGCGCAGTCCGGCGCCCGTGAGCATCGCGGGCCAGAACAGGCCGTGGAAATTGATGATGTCCTTGCCGATGAAGTGGTGCATCTCGGCGTCGGTCTGTGGGGACAGGATCGCGTCGAAGGTGCCGGCATCGATGCCCTTGGCCTTCGCCTTGTCGCTGTTGCAGTACGACTTGAAGCTGGCCAGATAGCCGACCGGCGCGTCGAGCCAGACGTAGAAGAACTTGCCCGGCGCATCGGGGATCGGGAAGCCGAAGTAGGGCGCGTCGCGGGAAATGTCCCAGTCGCGCAAGCCACCTTCGAGCCACTCGTTGAGCTTGGCCTTCACCGCGCTGTTCGCGACGTCGCCGGCCAGCCATTCGCGCAGGAACGCCTCGAATTTGCCGAGTTCGAAGAAGTAGTGCACCGAATCGCGCAGCTCGGGCGTCGCGCCGGAGACCACGGACACCGGATTCTTCAGGTCGGCAGCGGCGTAGGCCTTGCCGCAGACTTCGCAGTTGTCGCCGTACTGGTCGGCCGCGCCGCAGTTCGGGCATTCGCCCTTGACGTAGCGGTCCGGCAGGAACATGCCCTTGACCGGATCGTACAGCTGCGCGATCGCGCGGCTGGCGATGGCGGATTCCTTCCAGTGCGTGGCATCGCGAAGGCGGGTGTAGATCAGCGTCGCCAGCTCGCGGTTCTCTTCCGAGTGCGTCGAATGGTAGTGGTCGAACGCGACGTGGAAATCCGCGAAGTCGGTTTCGTGGCTGGTCTGGATCGCGCGGATGAAGTCTTCCGGCGTTTTGCCGGCCTTCTCGGCCGCCAGCATGATCGGCGTGCCGTGCGCGTCGTCGGCGCAGACGAAATGCGCGGTCCGGCCCATCAGGCGCTGTGCGCGCACGAAAATGTCGCCTTGCACGTAGCCGACCAGATGGCCGAGGTGCAAAGGTCCGTTGGCGTAGGGCAGGGCGCAGGTGACGAGCAGGGGAGCGTTCGATGCGGACATGACGGGCATGCGGTACGGGGAGAACCGTGCATTATCACCCATGTCGCTGCACGGAATGATGCGGCGTGATGAACGAAGAAGGCTTGCGCGGGCAATGCGCAAGCCGGACCGGGGGCGGATCAGCGTTCGTTGAGGCCCAGGCTGCCGACTTGGACGTTGTCGCCGCTCCGGCGTTCGCGCCGCATCTGCAGCGCGTTGGGCGTGATCGAGGCGATGCGTGCGTCGATGCGGGCGCGCTGGTAGTAGTCGAGGTTCGGGTTCTTCAGCAGGTCCTGCAGCTGGCGCAGCGCGTCCTCGGCGCGGCCGTTGAGCCAGGCGGCTTCGGCATAGGCTTCGGCGGCTCGGATGGTGTCGCCGGCGACTTCGCTGGCGCGCGCGAAACTGCTCTGGAAAGCGGGATCGTCGCCGTGCGCGTCGAGCAGCGGCCGCAGGATGTCCTGCGCCTTGCGCGCGGATTCCGCGGTGTTGTGTTCGATCAGGGCGCGGGCATAGCTGAGCGATATGGCGCGATCGCGCGGCAATTCGCTCAGCAGTTTCTCGTAGCGCTGCATCGCCGCGGCACGGTGGCCGGCGCGATGGTCGTTTTCGGCTTGCGCCAGCGCGATCCAGCTCGTGCCCGGGAATTGTCCTTGCAGGCTTTCCAGTTCGAGCGCGGCCTCGTCGGTGTGGCCGGCGCGGCTTTGCGCCAGCGCCAGGCCGTAGCGTTGCGCGGGCGTCAGGGTTTCGCCGGCGCGCCGCTTGCGCAGGTATTCGGCGGCGGCTTCGGTCGGCGTGTTCGCGGTGAGCACGCGCAGGCGCTCGCGGGCCAGATCGAACAGGTCGGTGCGCGAGGTTTGCGTCTGCGCCAGCGTCGCGGACACATGGTCGGGCAGCAACGGATTGTGGAAGGGGCGCAACGCGCCGGAAGGCGCCGTGTTCGGCACGCACGCGGCTTTCAGCTCACCGCCGGGCGCGTCGTTCGACTTCGGATTCCACGAACTCGTGCAGTTTTCGCCGAGCAGGCGCGTGGCGCGATCGGTGGCTTCGCTCATGCGCGTGGTCGTGACCGGATGGCTGCGCAGATATTCGGGCGCCTGCACGCCGCCCGAAGCGGTGCGCGTGACGCGTTGCATCTTGCCGAAGAAATCCGCCATCGCGACTGGATCGTAGCCGGCGCGGTACAGCGTGTTGATGCCGATGCGGTCGGCTTCGTACTCGTTGCTGCGGGTGTAGTCGATCTGCCGCTGCTGCATCAGCGACATGCCGCCAATCATCGCGGCCTGCACGCCGTCGCCGCTGCCGCTCTGCGAAGCTGCGACCGCGGCGGCGAGCATGCCGAGCAGGATCGGCAACTGGTCTTTCTTCGCCGCTTCCACCGCGCGCAGCACATGGCGCTGCGTGACGTGCGCGATTTCGTGCGACATCACCGCTGCGACTTCGTCCTCGCGTTCGGCGGCGAGGAACAGGCCGGCGTTGACGCCGATGTAGCCGCCGATGGTGGCGAAGGCGTTGATCGCGCGCGAACGCATCATGAAGAAGGTGAAGGGCTGCGTCGGGCGATCGCTGCGCGAGGCGAGCCGGTGTCCCAGATCCTGCAGGTAGCCTTCGATCTGCGGGTCATCGACCAGCATGTCGTAATGGCGCAGTTCCTGCAGCAGCTGGCCGCCGTATTCCGCTTCTTCGCGCGGCGTCAGGAGTTCGCCGGCCGAGGAGCCGATGTCGGGCAGTTCGGTCGATTCGATCTTCTGCGCGAAAGCCGCCGGGGCGAGCAGCATCGCAAGCGCGAGGGAAAGCGGTTTGAGGCTCATGAAATCGTTGTTCCGGTTCGCGGTGCGTCATGGCGTGTCTGGGCATCATGATCCGTGATTTCCAGCGACGCGTTAACTGCCTGTAAACCCGCACTGGGAATCCGGCCTGCGTGTCACCATATCGGCGTTCTCCAAATCATTGATGAGGTATGCCGTGGCCAAGGTGGTGATGTACACGACCCAGGTTTGTCCGTATTGCGTTGCCGCCAAGCGCCTGCTGGCGAGCAAGAACGTCAGCGTGGAGGAAATCCGCGTCGATCTCGATCCGGCGAAACGCGAGGAGATGCGCGCGCGCAGTCAGCGCACTTCCGTCCCGCAAATCTTCATCGGCGACACGCACGTCGGCGGCTTCGACGACATGGTGGCGCTGGATCGTGCCGGCGGCCTCGATCCTTTGCTGACGGCAAGCTGAAGTCCGCATCCGCCGTAAACGCGGATTCTCCTTATCCTTTGGTCGAAGAAAGGCCGGGTTCGCCATCAAATCGCGACAGGTTCACTGTACCGGCCTGTCGCGATGCACGATAATTGTCCGGTTTTGCGGAGCGCAGTGCGCGATATTCCGCGCCGCAGTCGCTTCCCGACGCTCTCATCCCCGATTTCAGGAAAGGAATTCCAGTTTATGACGACGAAGATCGCAGTCATCCGCGGCGACGGTATCGGCCCGGAAATCATGGACGCCACGCTGTCGGTGCTCGATGCGATGGGCCTGGGGCTGCAATACGAGTTCGTCGAAGCGGGCTTGGCGGCGTACGAAAAGACCGGCGAACTGTTGCCGGAGAAGACGCTCGACACCATCGCGCAGCTGAAGGTCGCGCTGAAGAGCCCGCTGACCACGCCGGTCGGCGAGGGCTTTTCCTCGATCAACGTGGCCTTGCGTCGTCGTTTCGACCTCTACGCCAACGTGCGTCCGGCGATTTCCTTCCCCGGCACCAAGTCCCGCTACCAGAACATCGACATCCTGACGGTGCGTGAAAACACCGAAGGCGCGTACATCGGCGAAGGCCAGACGCTTTCCGCCGACGGCGAGACCGCCACGCTGACGCAGAAGATCACCCGCAAGGGTTCCGAGCGCATCGTGCGCTATGCCTTCGAAGCGGCGCGCTCGATGGGTCGCCGCAAGGTCACGGCGGTGCACAAGGCCAACATCCTGAAGACCACGTCGGGCCTGTTCCTGCGCGTGGCGCGCGAAGTCGCGGCGCGCTATCCGGACATCGAGTTCAACGAGATGATCGTGGACAACACCTGCATGCAGCTGGTGATGAAGCCCGAGCAGTTCGACGTGATCGTGACCACGAACCTGTTCGGCGACATCATTTCCGACCTGTGCGCGGGCCTGGTGGGCGGTCTTGGCCTGGCGCCGGGCGCGAACATCGGCGAGAGCGCGGCGATCTTCGAGGCCGTGCACGGCTCCGCGCCGGACATCGCGGGCAAGGGCATCGCCAATCCGGTGGCCTTGCTGCTCGGCGCCGGCCAGATGCTGAGCCATCTGCATCGCGAAGCCGACGCGCAGCGCCTGAAGCGCGCCATCGTCCGCACGCTGGAAGCGCGCGATCACACCACGCCGGATCTCGGTGGCACCGGCAGCACGATGGATTTCGCCAAGGCGATCGCCTCGCGCGTCAACGACTGATCCGTCGGGATGGGTTGAAGGAATCGAGGCCGAATGCGGCGCGGCGTATCACTGGCCGCATTCGCGCCATTGCCAGTCGTGCGCAAGCACGCTGACGGTTCCCTGTCCTGGCGCATACGCATGGCGCAACGCGCCTTGCACGTAGGCGATGGCGCTCCGACAGGCATTCGGAGCGGTCTGCCCAAGCGCCAAGGCTGACGCTATCGCGGCGGACAGCGTGCAACCCGTGCCATGTGCTTCCAGCGGCAGGCGCGGATGTTCGATGCGGAAATCGGCCTCGCCGTCGAGGCACAGATCGGTCACGAGATCACCATGTCCGTGCCCGCCCTTCAGCAGCACGCAGGCTGCGCCGAGGTCGCGCAGTTCCTGTGCCGCTTTGGGCATGTCGGCATCCTTGCCGAGTTCGTGGCCCAGCAGGACTTCGGCTTCCGGCAGGTTCGGGGTCAATACGCGCGCCAGCGGAACGAGCTTCGTGCGCAGGGCATGCACGGCGTCGTCGCGCAGCAGTCGCGCACCGGACGTGGCGACCATCACCGGGTCGAGCACGAGGTTTTTCACATCGTGCGCGATCAGGCGTTCATGCACCGTTTCGATTACGGACGCGTCGGCCAGCATGCCGATCTTGACCGCCTCGATGCGGAAATCGTCGAACAAGGCGTCGATCTGCGCCGCGAGGAATTCCGTCGGTGGGACGTGGATCGCGGTGACGCCGCGGGTGTTCTGGGCGGTGAGTGCGGCGATCGCGGTCAGGCCGTGGACGCCGTGCGCAGCGAAAGTCTTGAGGTCGGCTTGGATGCCGGCGCCGCCGCCGGAATCCGATCCGGCGATGGAAAGCACGGCGGGCGGCAGTTCGTTGCGCTGGGTTTGTTGTTTCATTGCAACATCTCGTGGCTGGTGTCGGGTCGAAGCGGCCCGTTGCAACATGGCCGAATGTGAAGAAATCACGGGAAATCAAGAAAAAATCCGATTGACCCGCTGTTGTAAATTAACGATACTTTTCTGCAACGCTCCCTCGGGCAATCCGATTCGTCGTGCTGAACAGGTACATGGACGCTACCCGGTTCAATCAAATGTTCTCCCGCACCGCGCTGTTCGCCGCCTTGTCGCTTGGCGGTATCGCCAATGCGAGCGCTGGCCCGAACGGCATGGAATCCTGGCGCGAATACGCGCTGCGCAGCGTGATGCCGGCGTATTCCTGGTCCGACCAGTCGCCCGCCATCGCTGCCGCGCCGAGCGTGCTGGATGCGGTTCGCGGTCGGCATTTTGCCAGTGTCTCGCTGCGTTTCGGCGGCAGTACTTCTGCGCCGAAGGAATGGGCGCTTTCGTTCGATCAGTCGCCGCTCGGTTCCTCGGCGGCGCCCGGTACGCAGCAGTTTGCGCCGGTCGATTTCCAGTCGCGCAGCATGCCGCTGCGCAACGACCTGATGGGCGCCAGCTACAGCCAGAGTTTCCAGAACGTCGGTACCTTCGGCGTCACTGCGCTGTTCGCACAACAGTTCTACGCAACGCCGAGCATGGGTTTGGCGGCGGGTGCCGACGTCCTGCAGAACGGCCGGTTCTTCGATTCGCGCAATCCGGGCTGGCGTGAGTCCGTGTCGGGCCAGGGTGTGCGGATGAGCTTCGTCTCGAAGCCGTATGGCGACTGGTCGTGGATGATGTCGGCGCAGTCGCGCATCGGCGTGGACGCGTTCCAGTCGGTGCATGGCATCTATGCCGAGGCCGGCGATTTCGATCTGCCCGCGCGCATTTCCACGCAGCTGGCGTGGGAGGCGGGCGCCTCGACGACCTTGTCGTTTGGCGTCGAACAGGTTTTCTACAGCGGCGTGAAGCCGTTCACCAGCACGGCCTTGCCCGCGCGCTTGCTGTCGTTGATGGCCAGCGGTGGCGCGCCGGTGTTCGAGTGGCAGGACTTGACCGTGTATTCGGTCGAAGGCCGTGTGCGGGATCATTGGGAAGGCGAGTGGTCGCTGCGCCTGTCCAGCCGCCAGCAGCCGTCGCCGACCGCCGAACTTTACCGCCAGGCCTTGGAAGGCGAATACGCCAGCCGCAGCTATACGCTGGGCTATCGTCGCGAGCTGGGCCGTTTCGGCGAAGTGTCGTTCGCCGCCAGCCATGCGTCTTCGATGGCCTTCCTCGGTGCCGGCTCGCTGTATGGCAATTCGGGCGCGGCGCGTGGTTCGCAAACCGAAGTCGAATTTTCCTGGATGGTGCCGTTCTGATGGCGTGGCCATCGGCATCCGATCCAATTCCCCGGCGCGCGGCGCACGGGCAGCAACGCAAGGTCAAGCGTACAGGGCTTGATACGAGGCTCCGGGAACCCCGGAGCCTTTTTTTCGGCCGGATGTGACTTTTCGCGAAACGGGAGATTCTGCCCATTTGCCCTTGCGGCCATGCGGTATGGTTCCCATGTAGGGTGTCCATCGGACCTGCGTCTTTTGGACGCCAATGCCAAGGAGAGCATCGAATGAGCGTCAAAACCCAACTTACAGAGCTGCCCGTGCTGCCGTTGCGCGATGTGGTGGTGTATCCGCAGATGGTCATTCCGTTGTTCGTCGGGCGCGAGAAGTCCATGCTGGCGCTGGATGCGGCGATGGCGGGTGACAAGCAGATCCTGCTGATCGCGCAGAAGGCGCCGGAAATCGACGATCCGAAGCCGGCCGACTTGTACGAGATCGGCGCGATCGCGCAGGTGCTGCAACTCCTCAAGCTGCCGGATGGCACGGTGAAGGTGCTGGTCGAAGGCATCTCGCGGGCCAAGGTCGTGGAGTGGCATGAACGCGATGCATCGTTGTTGTCGGCCAGCGTCGAGCGGATCGAGTCGCGCATCGAGCGCGAGGAACGCGAACTGGAAGTCACGGCGCGTTCGCTGCTGTCGCTGTTCGAGCAGTACGTGAAGATGAATCGCAAGATTCCGCCGGAACTGATTTCCACCTTGTCCGGCATCGACGATCCGGGTCGTCTCGCCGACAACATTGCCGGCCACTTGTCGATCCGCCTGCAGGACAAGCAGGCGTTGCTGGAAATGCTGGAAGTGGGCGCGCGCATGGAAGCGCTGATCGGTTTCGTCGATGGCGAGATCGATGTCCAGCAGCTGGAAAAGCGCATCCGCAGTCGCGTCAAGACGCAGATGGAAAAGAGCCAGCGCGAGTACTACCTCAACGAGCAGATGAAGGCGATCCAGAAGGAACTGGGCGACCTCGACGACTCGCCGTCCGAACAGGACGAGCTGGCGCGCAAGATCGCGGAGGCAAAAATGCCGAAAGCGGTCGAAGCCAAGGCCAAGGCCGAACTCAACAAGCTCAAGCAGATGCCGCCGATGTCGGCCGAAGCCACGGTCGTGCGCAATTACCTTGACTGGCTCACCGGCGTCCCGTGGAGCAAGCGGACGAAGGTGCGCAAGGATCTGAAGGCGGCACAGGAAGTGCTCGATGCCGATCACTTCGGGCTTGAGAAAGTGAAGGAGCGCATCCTCGAATACCTCGCGGTGCAGTCGCGTGTGAAGCAGATGAAGGGGCCGATCCTGTGCCTGGTCGGGCCGCCCGGTGTCGGCAAGACCTCGCTCGGCCAATCCATCGCGAAGGCCACGAACCGCAAGTTCGTGCGCATGTCGCTTGGCGGTGTGCGTGACGAAGCCGAGATCCGCGGCCATCGCCGGACCTACATCGGCTCGATGCCGGGACGCATCGTGCAGGGACTGAACAAGGTCGGCGCGAAGAATCCGCTGTTCGTGCTGGACGAAATCGACAAGATGAGCGCGGATTTCCGCGGTGATCCCTCGTCGGCTTTGCTTGAGGTGCTCGATCCGGAGCAGAACCACAGCTTCAATGACCACTACCTGGAAGTCGATCTGGATCTTTCCGAAGTGATGTTCGTGGCGACGTCCAACTCGTTGAGTATCCCAGGCCCGTTGCTGGACCGCATGGAAGTGATCCGGATTCCCGGTTACACCGAAGACGAGAAGGTGCGCATCGCGCTCGACTACCTGTTCCCGAAACAGCTGAAGGCCAATGGCCTCAAGGAAGAAGAGCTGTCCATCGGCGATGCGGCGATCCGCGAGATCGTGCGCTACTACACGCGCGAGTCGGGCGTGCGCAATCTGGAGCGCGAGATATCCAAGATCTGTCGCAAGGTCGTGAAGGAGATCGCACTGGCCGGACCGCAGCAGGAGAAGTTCGACAAGAAGGGCCGGAAGAAGTCGTCGAAGAAGTCGTCGGCCGTGCAGGTCACGCCGAAGAACATCGGCCACTACCTTGGCGTGCGCAAGTACGACTTCGGTCGCGCCGAGGACACGGCCGAGATCGGTTTGGTCACGGGACTGGCGTGGACGGAAGTCGGCGGCGATCTGCTCCAGATCGAAGCGACGTTGATGCCGGGCAAGGGCAACCTGCAGCACACCGGACAGCTCGGCGACGTGATGCAGGAATCGGTCAAGGCCGCGATGAGCGTGGTGCGTTCGCGCGCCGAACGGCTGGGGCTCGATCCGGAATTCCACCAGCGCTACGACATCCACGTGCATGTGCCCGAAGGTGCGACGCCGAAGGATGGTCCGAGCGCGGGCATCGCGATGTGCACGGCATTGGTGTCCGCATTGACGCGCATCCCGGTGAAGGCCGATGTCGCGATGACCGGCGAGATCACGTTGCGCGGTCGCGTGCTTCCGATCGGTGGCTTGAAGGAGAAGCTGCTCGCAGCGCTGCGCGGAGGCATCCGCACCGTACTGATTCCCGAGGACAACAAGAAAGACTTGGCCGACATTCCGAAGAGCGCGATCGAAGGCTTGAGGATCGTTCCGGTGCGTTGGATCGATGAAGTGCTCGATCTGGCATTGGTCGAGCCTGCGCGTCCACGCCCGGAGCAGGTTCGTACGGAGTTGCAGGAAACGAAGGCGCAAGTCGAGCACTCGCGGGCGGAGTCGGATACGGCGACGCGCGCGCACTGAAAGTTTCCCGTCGCGCTTCGTCATCGAGGTGATGTGCCACTTGACTGGCGAAGCGCTTCGTGCGTTACCTCCGGAATTCGTCGGATACCGCTGGAACCCGCATGAAATAAGGAAAATCGTATTGCATGCGCATGGTGCCGCTGGTATAAATCTTCCGGTCGCGTTGCGCAGCGCCTGTTCGCGCGGCGCGATGCAGAAGGCTTGTAAAAACCGGGAGCACGGTGACGCAGGCTTCCACATGAATTACACTGGCGGGCCATCAGCTCGCACTCTTGGGAGTGATAAGAAATGAACAAAGCCGAATTCGTTGGCGCGGTTGCCGACCAGGCTGAACTGACCAAGGCCGATGCCGGTCGTGCGATCGACGCCGCCATCGAAGTGATCAAGAAGGCTCTTAAGAAGGGTGATTCCGTGTCCCTCGTGGGCTTCGGTACCTTCGAAGTGCGCAAGCGCGCTGCCCGCACGGGCCGCAATCCGCGCACCGGCGACACCATCAAGATCAAGGCTTCGAAAAATCCTTCTTTCAAGGCTGGTAAAGCTCTAAAAGATGCTGTAAACTAAGCGGCTCTTACGCAGGGTGCTTAGCTCAGCGGTAGAGCGTCGCCCTTACAAGGCGAGGGTCGGGGGTTCGAAACCCTCAGCACCCACCAAAGCACACTGCGAAGCGTTTAAAGTGCGGAGTGGTAGTTCAGACGGTTAGAATGCTGGCCTGTCACGCCGGAGGTCGCGGGTTCGAGTCCCGTCCACTCCGCCACCTACGCAGAGGGCGCCTGAATTCAGGCGCCCTCTTTTTTTATGATCGCCGTGGCGCCACTGTCACGGCCTTCCTTCATCGGACCGAAGACTTACTTCCATGTTGCAGTCACTTCGCGAAAAGATGAGCGGCTGGGTTGCGGCCCTGATCCTGGCCATCCTGATCATTCCCTTCGCCTTCGTTGGCATCGAGAACTATTTCACCCAGAAAGTGGCGACCTACGTTGCCAAGGTGAACGATGCCACGATCGAACAGGATCAGTTCCGTCGCAGTTTCGATGAATACCGCCAGCAGATGCGGCAGATGCTCGGTGATCGCTTCGATGCGGCCCAGTTCGATACGCCGGAAACCAAGCGTCAGGTGCTCGAGAGCCTGATCGACCGCGAAGTCCTGAAGCAGGCCGCCGACAAATACGGCATTGTCATCACTGCCGACCAGCTGCAGAAGGAAATCCTGTCCTTCGGCGCATTCCAGGTCGATGGCAAGTTCGATGCCAACCAATACCGGGCCGTGCTCGCGAACGCGCAGATGACGCCGCGTATTTTTGAGCAGCGCATGGCCGAAGACATGCTGACGCGCATGTTGCCGACCCAGATCGGCGGAAGCGGCTTCATCACTCCCGATTACATCGATCGTTACCTTGCATTGCGCGACCAGACGCGCTCGTTCGGCTACGTCGTGCTGCCTGCGCCGGACGATGCGGCGCTGGGAGAAGTCTCGGCCGAAGCGGTGCAAGCGTATTACGACAGCCATTCGGGCGACTTCATGCGTGAGGAAACCGTCTCGCTGGAATACCTCGAGCTGGATTCGTCGCGGCTCGAAACCACCGTGACGCCGGACGAGGCGCAACTGCGCGAACGCTATGAAGAGCAGAAGTCCCGTTACGTGGAGGCCGAACAGCGCCTGGTTTCGCACATCCTGATCGACGTGCCGGCCAATGCCGATGCGAAGGTCCAAGCCGACGCGCTGGAAAAGGCCCAAAAGCTCGCCGCGCAGTTGCGCGAACCGGGCGCGGATTTCGCCGCGGTGGCGAAGGCGCAGTCCGACGACGCCGGCTCCAAGAGCGGCGGCGGCGATCTGGGCTGGATCGAAAAGGGGCTGCTTGATCCCGGGTTCGAGCAAGCCTTGTTCTCGATGACCGAGCCGGGAATCAGCGAGCCGATCAAGAGCGGCGAGGGCTGGCACATCATCTGGTTGCGCGAAATCCGCGCCGAGCGTGGCAAGAGCTTCGAGGAAGCGCGCGAAGAATTGGCGGAGCAATTCCTCGAAAGCGAGCGCGAGCGCATGTTCAGCGATCTTTCCGGCAAGCTGGTCGATGCGGTCTATCGCGATCCTTCGACACTGGAAACCGCCGCTGCCGAACTCAACCTGACGGTGCAGAAAACGCCTGCCTTCGGTCGTTTTGGTGGCCCCGGGATCGCCGCGAACCAGAACGTGATCAAGGCGGCGTTCTCCGACGCGGTGCTGGGTGAAGGTTTGGTCAGCGACCTGATCGAGCTCGAGTCCGGTCGTGCCGTGGTGATCAAGGTTGCCGAACACCTGCCGTCGGTGGTGCGTCCGCTGGATGAAGTGCGGGCGCAGGTGGAAGCCGCGGTGAAGCAGGAGATGCGCGAGGAAAAGGGCAAGGCCGAACTGGCTGCCGCGCTGGCGAAGGTCGATTCGATCGAATCGCTCAAGAATCTGGCCGAGACGCTCAAGCTCGAATACAAGGACGCCGAAGACGTGGGTCGCAATGGCGCGACCGTGGCGCCGAATGTGGCCAAGGCGGCGTTCGATCTGGCGCGTCCGGCCGAAGGTGCGGTCACGATCGGCACTGGCGATCTGGGCGGCGGCAGCCATGTGTTGATCGCGCTGACCAACGTCGTCGATGGTGATCCTTCCAAGGTCGATGCCAGCCAGCGCGAGCTGCTGGCGACGCAGTTCGGCCAGGCCCTCGGCAACTTCGAGGCGCAGGAATTCACCAAGGCGCTGCGCAAGGCCGCGAAGATCGAAGTGGTCGAGTCCCGGCTTTGATCGCATCGGTTCGATCATTCGAACCGCTTGCGTGATCCAGCAAGCCCGCGTCGATTCCAATCGGCGCGGGCTTTTGCTTTTCCGGAAGTTGTAAAGCTGGGGAAGGGCGCGGTTGTGGCTTTCAGCTGCGCTGTGCGAAGCGTTGGCCGACTTTCACGGCGCGTCCGGGTTCCAGACCCGCATCGAGCGTCGCGACACCGTGCGGCAACAGCACGATCACGGTCGAGCCGTAGTTGAAGCGCGCCATTTCGGCGAAGCGTTCCAGGCGGATGTCCTGGCCACGGAAATCTCGGCGCAGCGGCTGGTTCGCGTACTTCGGGATGTTGATACCGTTCCACACCGTTTCCACGCCCGACACCAGCATCGCGCCGACCATCACCACGGCCATCGGGCCGAAGTCGCAGTCGAAATGGCAGACGAGGCGTTCGTTGCGCGCGAACAGGCGCGGCACCGCCTGCGCGGTGGCGGGCGAGACGCTGAACAATCTTCCGGGAACATGCAGGGTTTCGCGCAGCGTTCCGGTCCAAGGCATGTGCACGCGGTGGTAATCGCGCGGCGCAAGATAGATGTTCAGGAACGAGCCGTCGGTGAAGGGCAGGGCGGCAGCCTCGTCGCCTAGCAACTCGGCGGCGCTGTAGTCCTGTCCCTTGGCCTGCAGGATGCGGCCGTTCGTGATGTTTCCGGCCTGGCTGATGCGTCCGTCGGAAGGCATCAGCAAGGTCGAGTCATCCGCGTCGGCGGTGCGCGCGCCGGGCTTCAAGGCGCGGGTGAAGAAGGCGTTGAAGCTCTCGAACGCATACGGATCGGATTGCTCGGCCTCGTCCATCGCCACATCGAAATGCGCGAGCACCTGGCCGATCAGGAAATTCTTCAGCGGCCTCACGCGGCTCTGCGCGGCGTACATGGCCAGCCGCGACAGCAATCGATGCGGAAGGACGGTTTGCAGCAGACTCGAGGCCGACATCAGCGTTCCGCCGCCAGCGTGCGCAAGTCGGCCGCGATCGCGGCCGGGTCGAGTGGCGGGCGGATGAATCCGGCCAGCCGCGCCTGCGGATCGAGCAGGGCCACCCAGCTGGTGTGGTCGACACTGTAATTGCCGTCTTCATCCACCGGCGATTTGGCGAACACCATGTTGAGCGAGGCCGCGAACTTCGTCAGTGCTTCGGGCTTGCCTGTCGCACCGATCGCCTCCGGGCTGAAATAGCGCGCGTACTTGGCGGTGATCTCCGCGCTGTCGCGTTCCGGATCGACCGAGACGAACACGATGCGCGGCTGTTTTTCCGCCGGCAATTGCGCGCTCCAGAGCTTTTCGGCCTTGCCCAGTTCGGCCAGCGTCGTCGGGCACACGTCCGGGCAATGGGTGAAGCCGAGGAACACCAGCGACCAGCGTCCTTGCAGCGCCGTGGCGTCGAGCACGCCGGCGGGCGTTTCCAGCGCGAACGGCGGCAACTCGCGCGGTGCGTTCAAGAGGCGCACGGTTTGGGTTTGCGGCAGGGTGTCCGCAGGCATGAACACGCGTTGCGCGGCCCAGAGGCCAAGCCCTGCGGCCAGCGCGGCGACCAACACCAGACTCATCGGCACGCGGCCGCTGCGTGGAGGCTTGGGCATGGAATTTTCGGAAGTCATCCGACCAGTATAGCGGCGTGACGCGGCGCAGCAGGCGCCGGGCTATACTGAAACACTTCCGCACGGGCTGCACGCCATGACCGCCGAACTCTCCACCATCATCGATTTCATCCGTTACGGCGCCAGTCGCTTCAACGAAGCCCGCCTCACCTTCGGCCACGGCTACGACAACGCGCTCGACGAAGCCACGCAGCTCACCTTGCATGCGCTGCATCTGCCGCACGATCTGGCGCCGGTCTACGGACAGGCGCGACTGCTGCCGGAAGAAAAGGAAAAAGTGCTGGAACTGTTCCAGCGCCGCATCAACGATCGCATCCCGGCCTGCTATCTGATCGGCGAAGCCTGGTTCGCACACCTGCCGTTCTTCACCGATTCGCGCGCGCTGGTGCCGCGTTCGCCGATCGCCGAGCTGATCGAAGCCGGTTACCAGCCGTGGATCGCCGGGCGTTCCGTTTCGCGCGTTCTCGATCTGTGCACGGGTTCGGGCTGCATCGCGATCGCCACCTCCCATTACGAACCGCACTGGCAGGTCGACGCGGTGGATTTGAGCCAGGAGGCGCTCGATCTGGCGGCGGACAACGTGGAGCGCCTCGGCGTCGGCGACCGCGTGCGGCTGATCCGTTCGGACCTGTTCTCCGAACTCAAGGGCGAGCGCTACGACCTGATCGTTTCCAACCCGCCTTACGTCACGCACGCCGAAGTGGATGCGCTGCCGGCCGAATACGATTTCGAGCCGGAGCTCGGCCTGCGCGCGGGCGACGATGGCCTGGATCTGGTCTTGCGCATCCTGCGCGATGCGCCGGACCACATGACCGACGATGCCCTGCTGATCTGCGAAGTCGGCGAGAGCGAACGCGCGCTGGTCGAGTTGCTGCCGGAAATCCCGTTCGCCTGGATCGAATTCAAGGTCGGCCAGATGGGCGTGTTCGTCATCGATCGCGCCGATCTGGTCCGTCACCACGACGCGATCGCGAAGCTCGCGAACGCGCGGGAATGAGTCGACGCTGATGGCGAGCAATTCCTTCGGCACGCTGCTCACGGTGACGACGTTCGGCGAGTCGCATGGTCCTGCGATCGGCTGCGTGATCGATGGATGCCCGCCGCTGCTTCCGCTGGCGCCGGAGGACTTTCGCGCCGATCTGGAGCGTCGCGCCACCGGCCGCTCGCGCCATACCTCGCAGCGCCGCGAAGCGGACGAGGTCGAGATCCTTTCCGGCGTGTATGAAGGCCGCACCACCGGCACGCCGATCGCGCTGCTGATCCGCAACACCGACCAGCGCAGCAAGGACTACGCCAACATCGCGCAGCAGTTCCGTCCGGCGCACGCGGATTACACCTACTGGCACAAGTACGGCATCCGCGATCCGCGCGGCGGCGGGCGCAGTTCGGCGCGCGAGACCACGATGCGCGTCGCCGCCGGCGTGGTCGCCAAGAAATGGCTGGCGCTGCGCGGCATCACGGTGCGCGGCCATCTGTCGCAACTGGGCGAGATCGTCCCGCGCTCCTTCGACTGGAACGCGGTCGAAGACAATCCGTTCTTCTGGCCGGATGCCTCGCAAGTCGCGGAACTGGAAAGCTACATGGACGCGTTGCGCAAATCCGGCGATTCGGTCGGCGCGCGCGTCGATGTCGTCGCCGATGGCGTGCCGCCGGGTTGGGGCGAGCCGATCTACGGCAAGCTCGATGCGGAACTGGCAGCGGCGCTGATGAGCATCAATGCAGTGAAAGGCGTGGAAATCGGTGACGGCTTCGCGGCGGCGGGCCAGCGCGGCACGCAGCATCGCGATGAACTGACGCCGCAAGGTTTTCTGTCCAACCACGCCGGCGGCATCCTTGGCGGCATTTCCAGCGGCCAGCAGATCCGATGCTCGATCGCGTTGAAGCCGACCTCGAGCCTGCGCCTTCCCGGCCGCAGCGTCGATCTCGCCGGCAATCCGATCGAGGTCGTGACGACGGGACGGCACGATCCCTGCGTCGGCATCCGCGCCACACCGATCGCCGAGGCGATGGTGGCGCTCGTGCTGATGGACCAGGCCCTGCGCCATCGCGCCCAATGCGGCGACGTGCCGCCGCAGTCGCCGTTGATCCCGGCATCCGCAGGCGAATGACTCCCACACCACTCAATGGATTTGAGAAAACACCATGAGTCTTGAGAACAAAAGCGATATCACCGTCGCCGTGGTCGGTGCGACCGGCGCGGTCGGACAAACCATGCTGTCGATCCTGGCCGAGCGCAAATTCCCGGCCAGCCGCGTCATCGCCGTCGCGTCCGAGCGTTCGGCGGGCGACAAGGTCGATTACGCGGGCGGCAAGCTCGTGGTGCAGGATTTGTCCACGTTCGACCCGAAAGGCGTGGACATCGCGCTGTTTTCGGCCGGCGGTTCGGTGTCGAAGGAATACGCGCCGAAGTTCGCCGCGGCGGGCGCGGTCGTGATCGACAACAGCTCGGCCTTCCGCTACGACGACGATGTTCCGCTCGTGGTGTCCGAGGTGAACCCGCAGGACATCGGGAACCGGCCGCGAGGCATCATCGCGAATCCGAACTGCTCGACGATGCAGATGCTGGTGGCGCTCGCGCCGATCCACCGCGCGGTGGGCATCGAGCGCATCAACGTCGCCACCTATCAATCGGTTTCCGGCGCCGGGCGTTCCGCGCTGGAGGAGTTGGGTCGTCAGACCGCCGCGATCCTCAGCTTCGCCGATCCGTCGCCGTCGCGCTTCCCGGTGCAGATCGCGTTCAACCTGATCCCGCAGATCGATGACTTCCTCGACAACGGCTACACCAAGGAAGAAATGAAGCTGGTCTGGGAAACGCGCAAGATCCTCGGCGACGACAGCATCGAAGTGAACCCGACCGCGGTCCGCGTGCCGGTGTTCTACGGCCATTCCGAAGCGGTGCACATCGAGACCCGCAAGGAGATTTCCGTGGAAGAAGCGCGCGCGCTGCTGGAAAAGGCGCCGGGCGTGGAAGTGGTCGATGAGCGCCGCTCTGGCGGCTGGCCGACGCCGGTGACGCACGCGTCCGGCAACGACCCGGTCTACGTGGGCCGCCTGCGCCGCGATATTTCCCATCCGCGCGGGCTGAACCTGTGGGTCGTGGCGGACAATATTCGCAAGGGCGCGGCCCTCAATGCTGTACAGATTGCTGAACTCTTGGTAAAAAGCTCGCACTAATCTACAGTTAGCAGCGCGTTGTCATGTCGTTTCTAGGATCGCCGCACAAATGCCGATCCAATCCGGCGTGGCCCATCGTTGGAAACCGCACTGGGGAATGCAGCACATGCAGCAGATGAACAAGCGACTTCGACTCCCGTTGGCCGTTGCGCTCGCGTTGGGTCATGCTTCCGCGTTCGCGCTCGGCCTCGGTCAGATCGAGGTGAAATCCTCGTTGAACCAGCCGCTCGTTGCCGAGATTCCGGTGCTGAGCGTGACGGCGGCCGAAGCCGAGACGCTCTCGGTGCGGTTGGCGTCGGCCGAAGCCTTCGCGCGTGCCGGTCTGGAACGACCGCATCTGCTCAACGCCAACCTCAGCTTCGAGGTCAAGCGCATGCCGAGCGGGCGCACGGTGATCGCCGTCACCACGCCGAACCAGGTGCGCGAACCGTTCATCAGCTTCCTGCTGGAAGTGGAGTGGGGTAACGGCAAGCTGCTGCGCGAATACTCGGTGCTGCTCGATCCGCCGTCGATGCAGCCGGTGCGCAGCAGCGCGCCGGTGGCCGCAACCGCGTTGCCGGAACCGGCTCGTGCGCAACCGGAACCATTGGCCGAACCTGCGGCTCCGCCGCCTGCGCCGGTACGTCCTGCGCCGGCTCCGTCTTCCTACACCAGCGCGCCGGCCGCGCCGGTGCAAAGCGCGCCGAGCTATAGCGGCGACAGCTATTCGGTGAATGCGGGCGACACGCTCTGGTCGATCGCCTCGCGTACCCGTCCGGATGCGGGCGTCAGCGTCAACCAGATGATGCTGGCGCTGTTGCGCGCCAATCCCGACGCCTTCATCGGCAACAACATCAATCGCCTGAAGAAAGGCGCGGTGCTGCGCATCCCGGGCCGCGACGAAGCCGCCGCGACCACGGCCGCCGAGGCCGCGGCGCAGGTTCGCAGCCAGATGGACAGCTGGCGTCCGGTCGGCGCGACCACCGCGCAACCGGCCGATGCGCCGCGTCGTTCTGATTCGATGGGCAGCCCGCGTCCGACTTCCTCGACCGGCGACAGTTCGCGCCTCGAACTCACTCCGCCGAAGGGCGAAGGCTCGTCGGCGCAGTCGGGTGCTTCTTCCTCCGGCGAAGGCCGTGAGCTGCGCGCGGAACTGGATCGCGCCCGTGAACAGGTCAATTCGCTGAAGCAGGAAAACGTCGAACTCAAATCGCGCGTCAGCGAACTGGAAAGCCTGCAGGGCGACAGCCGCAAGCTGATCGAACTGAAGGACAGCGAGCTGGCCGCCGCGCAGCGCCGCCTCGCCGAGATCGAAAAACAGCTGGCGGAAGCCAGCGCCGCTGCGGCGACTGCCGCGGCCACGTCGGCTCAGGCACCGGTCGAAACGGCCGTTGCTCCGGTCGAAACTCCGGCTCAGGCCGCCGAAACCGTCGCGGCCGATTCGTCGCCGCAAGGCGAGGACGAAGCCATCGCACCGTTCGAAACCGATGACGCCGACGAGAAGAGCGCGGAGTCGAGCGAACCGGCTTCCGAACCGGTCGCGCTGTCCGAAGCGCCGGCCGCGCCGGCCGAACAGCCGAAGCCCGCGGAGCCCAAGCCCGCGCCTGCGGCTTCCGCGCCGACCCAGGAAAGCGGTGGCTTCAATCCGTGGCTCATCGGCGGTGGCGCACTGGTGCTGGTCGGCCTGGTGGGCTTGCTGCTCGCGCGTCGCGGCAAGGGCGAAAAGGCGCCCAAGGCGAAGGCCGGGAAGCTGGCCGCGGAGTCCAACGAAGTTGGCGCCGATACCGCGCCGGTGGAAGACACGGAGGACGCCATCACTTCGCCGGGCTCGACGCAGGCCGTTTCCGACCAGGTCGAAGCCGAGCTGGTCGATGCGATCTCGCAGTATCCGAGCGACCTCGCGCTGCATCTGGATCTGTTGCGCCACTACTTCGACCGCGGCGATGCGGTTGCGTTCGAGGCCGCGGCCGAAGGCATGTACGCGCACGTCTACGACTCCAACGATCCGAACTGGCTGCAGGCGGTCGATCTGGGACGCGTCATCGCGCCCGAGCATCCCCTGTTCATCGATCTCGACGAGATGACCACGCCCGTGTCCGAAGCCGAGCCGGTGACCGTGCCCTTGTACGAGGAGTCCGAGGCGCAGTTCGAATCGCCTGCGGCAGAAGAAATCCCGGCAGCCGCTGTCGAGACCAAGGTCGATCTGGATTGGGGCGATGCTCCGACCTCGGCCGGCACGCCCGTGTCCGGTTCCGACGATACGACCGCCGTGCGTCCGGCCGTGCCGATGGATGACTTCGCCGCCGATTCCGATGCCGCCGCGACCAAGCTCGAATTGGCGCGCGCCTATCTGGACATGGGCGATTACGAAGGCGCCAAGGGCATGCTGGAAGAAGTGCTCGGCGAAGGCTCCGCCGCGCAACGCGAGGAAGCGCGCAAGCTGCTCGCCGACATCCAATGACTGACATCTGATCCAATCGATGTGGCAAGCGGAAGGCCGGTGCATCCGGCCTTCCGCATTTCGGAAACCGCGAAACGAAACCATGCGCTACGCCCTAGGCATCGAATACGACGGCACCGGTTACTCGGGCTGGCAGAAGCTCGGCCATGCCGCCAGCGTGCAGGAAGCGCTCGAAGCCGCGCTTTCGACAGTCGCCGCGCACCCGGTGGAAGTCATCTGCGCCGGCCGCACCGATGCCGGCGTGCACGGCCGTTGCCAAGTGGTGCATTTCGACAGCGACGCCGAACGCAAGGAATACGGCTGGATGATGGGCGCGAACGCCAACCTGCCGCCGGATGTGTCGGTGCTCTGGGCGCGGCGGGTGCCGGACGACTTCAATGCGCGGTTCAGTGCGCGCGCCCGGCGCTACCGCTACCGCCTGCTCAACCGCAAGCCGCGTCCGGCGCTGGAAGCGCGCTACGTGGCGTGGGAAAAATTCCCGCTCGACGCGCAGAAGATGCACGCTGCCGCGCAGGCGTTGATCGGCGAGCAGGATTTTTCCGCGTTCCGTGCCGCCCAATGCCAGGCCACGCATGCGCGGCGCGAAGTGCAGTGCGTTTCCGTCGTCCGACGCGGCGAGGAAATCGTGTTCGAGATCCAAGCCAACGCCTTCCTGCACCACATGGTGCGCAACATCGTCGGCAGCCTGTGCGAGATCGGGCGCGGCGCGCAACCGGTGGAGTGGATCGCGCAACTGCTGGAAGGACGCGACCGCACGCTCGCCGGTCCGACGGCCGAAGCGCGTGGCCTCACATTCCTCGGGCCCTTGTATCCGAAGGAATGGAATCTTCCGCCCGAAGTTACCCTGCCATGACGCAGCGCCGTTCGGCCAGGATCAAATTCTGCGGCCTCACCCGCGAGGCGGACGTCGATTCCGCGCTGGAACTCGGCGTGGATTTCATCGGCTTGGTATTTGCGTCGCGCAGCCCGCGCCGCGTTGCATTGGAACAGGCTGCGACGCTGCGTTCCCGCGTGACGGGCACGACGAAAGTCGTCGCCTTGGTGATGGACAACCCGCGCGAAGAGATCGATGCCATCGTGGCCGCCATCGCGCCGGACATCCTGCAATTCCATGGCGCGGAAACGGATGGATTCTGCGCCGCCTTCAGCCTGCCGTTCTGGAAGGCTGTCGCGATGGGCGGCGTAGCGCAAACCGTTTCGCCCGAAGCGCTGTCCGAACGCTGCGCGCAATGGCCTTCGGCCAGCGCCTTGTTGTTCGACGGACACGCGGCGGGCGAACCGGGCGGCAGCGGCCAGCGTTTCGACTGGAACCGTCTTGCCGGCGGTTTCGACAAGCCCTTTCTGCTGGCCGGCGGACTTGATGCGGGCAACGTCGAACGCGCGCTCGCCATTGCCAGACCGTGGGGTGTGGACGTTTCCAGCGGCGTCGAATCCGCGCCCGGAGTGAAGGACCCGACCAGAATGCGCGCCTTCGTCGAAGCCGTTCGACGTGTAACATCGGCGGCATGAAGAAAACCACGCGCAGCCGGAGCGCGAAAACCGGCACTTCCGGGAAAAACGGCAAAACCACCGGATCGACGTCGAAAACCGGCGGCAAAACCCCCGTCGGAAAATTCGGGGCGAAACGCACCGCCAAAACGGCCGAGAAATTCTCGGCAAAAGGCAACGCATCAGGGCGTGTCGGTTCGAAGGCTTCGGCATCGAAGGCGTCCAAGGCGGAAAAGCAGCCTTCATGGCTGCCGGATACGCGCGTAAAACCGACGGCAGCCTCCGATTCGCCGCTGCGCAAGGAAAACGCCGCGCCCAAGCGCAGCCGCTATGACGACGGCAGCCGCTATCAGCTTCCCAGCTACGAAGCCACCAAGCGCGGTCGCGATACGGTCGCAGCGGGCGACGTGCCGCCTACGGCGCGCAAATCACGCTACGACTCGGATGAAACGCGCTACGTGCCGCCGAAGTCGTCTTCGGCGCGCCAGGGCCGGCCCACGGTCGAGAAATTCGTCAACGAGAAATACCGCGGCCACGCTTCCGGCAGCGAAAACCGGGGTTCGCGCCGCCGCGCGCCGGCGGTCAACGATCCGTACGCCGAACGCGAAGCGACGCGCTACGAAAATCCCATCGCCAGCCGCGAAGCCATCCTGGCTTTGCTGGAGCAGGCCGATGGCCCGATGACCTCGGAAGAGCTGGCGCGCGCGCTGAAACTCACCGCGCCGGATCGCTTCGAAGCCTTGAGCCGACGGCTCGCCGCGATGCTCCGCGACGGCCAGTTGCTCGTGAACCGCCGTGGCCAGTACGCGGTGGCGCGAAAAGTCGATCTGCTCGCCGGCAGCGTGATCGCCAATCCGGAAGGCTTCGGCTTCCTGCATCTGGATACCGGCGGCGAAGACCTGTTCCTGCCGCCGCACGAGATGCGCAAGGTTTTCCATGGTGACCGCGTGCTGGCTTGCGTCACCGGCATGGATCGCAAAGGCCGGCGCGAAGGCGCGATCGTCGAAGTGCTGGAGCGACGCCTGCAGCGCCTCGTCGGCCGTTACGGCGAGCGCGGCGGCATCGGCTACGTGACGCCGGACGATCGCCGCATCGCGCAGGACCTGATGATTCCCGCCGATTCGCGTGGACAGGCCCGCGTCGGGCAGATCGTGGTCGCGGAAGTCGTCGAGCCGCCGTCGCCCGGACGCCCGCCGATCGGCCGCATCCTTACCGTGCTCGGTGATTCGCTGACGCCGTCGCTGGTGGTGGAAACCGCGATCCACGGCCACGGCCTGCCGCACGAATTCCCGCCCGAAGTGCTGGCCCAGGCCGCCGCGGTTCCGCTCGAGGTGCCGGAATCGGTCGCGGCCGGGCGCGTCGATCTGCGCCATGTTCCGCTCCTCACCATCGACGGCGAGGACGCCAAGGATTTCGATGACGCGGTCTGGTGCGAGCCGAACCGGAACGGTTTCCGACTGATCGTCGCCATCGCCGACGTGTCGCATTACGTACTGCCGGGAACGCCGCTCGACGACGAAGCAACGAACCGTGCCACGTCGGTGTATTTCCCCGGCTTCGTGATCCCGATGCTGCCGGAAACGCTTTCCAACGGCATCTGCTCGCTGCGGCCGGACGTGGACCGCTTGTGTTTCGTCTGCGACATGCAGATCGACCGCGAAGGGCAGGTGACGAAGTCCAAGTTCTACGAAGCGGTGATGCGCTCGCACGCGCGGCTGACCTACACGCAGGTGTGGAAGGCCGTCGGTGAGGGCGATGCTGAAGCGAAGCAGCAGATCGGATCGCTGCTGCCGCAGGTCGAGCGCCTGCACCAGCTCTACGACATCCTCGCCAGGGCCCGCCGCAAGCGCGGCGCGATCGAGTTCGAGACCAGCGAAGTGCGCTTTGTGATCGGCGCCGAGGGCGAAGTCGTGCAGGCCGGCATGATCCCGCGCAACGACGCCCACAAACTGATCGAGGAATGCATGATCGCGGCGAACGTGGAAGCCGCGAAGTTCCTGCTGAAGAAGAAAATCCCGGCGCCGTACCGCGTGCACGACCGCCCGCCGCAGCGCAAATACGACGACCTGCTGGAGTTTCTTGCCGAGTTCAAGCTGCGCATGCCGCCGCACGACAAAGTCGAGCCTAGCGATTTCACCGCGCTGCTGGAGAAAGTCCGCAAGCGCGTCGATGCGGCCCTGATCGAATCGGTGCTGCTGCGCTCGCAGAGCCTGGCGGTGTACACCACCGAGAACATCGGCCACTTTGGCTTGGCGCTGGGCGCCTACGCGCATTTCACTTCGCCGATCCGCCGCTATCCGGACCTGCTCGTGCATCGCGCGATCAAGCACGCCTTGGCGGGCGGGAAAGCCGACAACTTCCGCTACGCACCGCACGAGATGGAACAACTCGCGCTGCAATGTTCCGAACGCGGCCGCCGCGCCGAGGAAGCCGAACGCGAAGTGGACGAGCGCTTCCGCGCCGCGTGGATGGAACAGCACGTCGGCGGCGAATTCGACGGCGTGATTTCCGGCGTGATCTCGTTCGGATTGTTCGTCGAAATGAACGAGTCCAAGGTCACCGGACTCGTGCACGTCACGCAGTTGCCGAACGACTGGTACCACTTCGATCCGGTGCGCAAGTTGATCAGCGGCGAGCGCAGCGGCGCCGAGTATCGCCTCGGCGATCCGGTGCGCGTGCTGGTACTGCGTGCCAGCGTGGAAGATCGCAAGATCGACCTGCGGCTGGTGCCGCCGGCAAACGCGAAGACGAAGAAATTCCGCTGAAGCGGCGGATGGCTTGGGCGGAAGGAAAGGCCGGACTTCAGTCCGGCCTTTCCGTTTGCGGGCGGGCAGGCGGGCGCGACGCCGCATGGCGCGCGAGGAATTCGCGCGGCGTGAGGCCGAAGCGTTCGCGGAAGCTGCTGGTGAAATGCGATTGGCTGGCGTAGCCGACCGCATACGCGATCTCGCCGATATTGCCGCGGCCTTGTTCCAGCAGTTGCGCGGCCTGTTGCATGCGCCGTTCGCGGATCATCGCGGCGGGCGAGGGCAGGCCGGCTTCCTGCATCGCACGTTTCAGGCTGCTGCGGGACAGGTTCACCGCCTGCGCCAGTTCGTCGACGCCGAATCCCGGCTCGCACAGGTTCGTTTCGATCGCTTCGAGGATGCGGTCGGACAGTGGCTTCGGCGTGACGGAAGTCCGTGTCGCGGGCGACGGTGCGATTGCCGTTTGCGCCGTGAGTTCGGCCCGCAACTGCTCGCGCAGGCGCAGGCGGAAGCCGAGCAGCCGCTGCACGCGGGCGCGCAACAGCGCCGGCGAGAACGGCTTGGTCAGGTATTCGACCGCGCCCGCCTGCAAGCCCTGCAACTGCGTTTCCTCGCTGCCGCGAGCGGACAAAAGGATGGTTGGAATGCCGAAGGTTTCGGGCATTTCCTGCAACAACCGGACGAATTCGATCCCGTCCATCAAGGGCATCATCACGTCGGAAACGATGATGTCCGGAAGCGCTTGCCGCGCCAGTGCCAGCCCTTGCACGCCATCGCCCGCGAGCAGCAGGTCGAAATCCTGTTGCAGGCATTGCGCGATGAATTCGCGCACGTCTTCCTGGTCCTCGACGATCAGCAGCTTCGGGCGATCGGAGGAAGCCGAAGTCGGCGTTGCGGTGTCGATGGGAACACTTGACGCGAAGTCCGAAGCGTCGCTTGAACTGCCGACATCGAGACGCAATTCCTCACGCACAAGCCCGGACGAGTGCGGAGCGACGGACGCGATCGCGATCGGCAGGACGCAACGGAAACAACTGCCGCCGCCATCGGCATCGACCACGTCGAGATCGCCGCCCTGCGCGCGCGCCAACTCGCGCGCATGCGCAAGGCCGATGCCGCTGCCGGCTGCGCGGCCGGCGCTGTAGTAGCGCGCGAACACCTGTTCGCGTTGCGCGACCGGAATGCCCGGTCCCTGGTCTGAGACGCAGAGGCGCACGCCGTCCGACCACAGGTCGAGGGTCACGGTGACCGTGGTGTGCGGCGGCGAATGGCGCAACGCATTGCCGACGAGATTGGTGACGACTTTCTTCAGCGCGTCCTGGTCGAACGTCGCCGGCGCGGTTTGCATCGGGCTGCGCAGCCGCAGCTCGACGAGCGCTTTCCTGGCTTGGGCCTCGAACAGCGCGAGCGTGCCGGAAACCGTCGCCACCAGATCGCCGGGTTGCGGATGGAAGGCATACACGCCGGCTTCCAGTCGCGCCAGTTCGAGGATCTGGTTGACCAGGTCCAAGAGCCGCCGGGCGTTCGCGCCGATCGTGGAGAGCGCCGCGCGCGCATCGCTGTCCGGTTGCGACAGTGCCTGCTCGGCCGGGCCGGCGATCAAGGTCAACGGCGTGCGCAGTTCGTGCGAGAGATCGGTGAAGAAGCGCGACTTGGCTTCGTCCAACGCGCTCAGTTCGCCTTTCTGGCGTTCCACGATGGCGAGCGTTTCGCGCAGTTCGGCGGTGCGTTCCGCGACGGTTCTTTCCAATTGCGCCGCGCGCTGCCGCAGCGCCGCGTTGCGCCAGAACCAGAGCGCCGTGCCGAGCAGCGCGGCGATGGCCGCGAGCAGCCACGCGAAGCCGTGGCTTTCCACGAACGTGGGTTCGATGCGGAACCGCAACGGCGATTGAGCGGCCAGCCACGGCCCGCCGGCATCGGCCACTTGCGCCTCGAAGCGGTAATCGCCCGGCGGAAGGCGCGAGAACGAAAGCTCGCGCTGCGGCGATGGCTCGCTCCATTCGTCGTCCAGGCCGACGATGCGCCAGCGATAGCGCAGGCGTTCCGGATGCGAGAAGCGCGGCGTGCGGATCAGCGCCGCAAGGCGGCGCGGCGCGTGCGCGGCGATGCGTTCGCCATCGGCGAGCGCGTGGCCGTCCTGGGCGGTGAGCACGATCGTCGGCGGCAAGGGCGGGACGGGTTCGACGAATTTCGCCGGATCGATGCCGGTCACGCCGCCTTGGCCCGGGAGCCAGAGCTTTCCATCGGCATCGACGAAACCCGCGGCGTGGAAACCGCCGTTGCCTTCCGGTTCGAACAGGCCGTCGCGCGCATCGAGCGCGAGCACGGGCAGCGGCGTTTCGCCCAATTGGGAAAGTCGCGCCGGATCGAGCCGGAAGATGCCGCGATTGCTGTTGATCCAGAGCTTGCCGGAAGCATCGGGAAGGATCTGGTGGATCACGTCGTCGGGCAGGCCCTGGCTGGCATCCAGCTGCAACAGCCCGTGCAGATTCCCATCCGCACCGAGCCGGGCGCGGGCCAGCCCGAGATCTTCGGTGCCGATCCACAACCAGCCGTCGCGGGTCTGCTGCAGGCTGCGGATCAATTGGCTCGGCGCGTTCCCGACGCGCTGCAGGCGTTCGCCGTCGTGGCGCCACAGGCCGGCGCCGTTGCTGCCGAACAGCAAGGTGCCATCGGGAAGTTCCAGCGCCACGCGCAAGGTGTTGGCGGGCGCGTCCGGCACGCTGTGCCAAGCATCCTGCTCGCGCACGAACAGGCCGACGCGGCTGCCGACCCACAAGCGCTTGCGCGAATCCTCGAACAGCAGGCGGATATCGCGCCGCGGTCCCGGCGCGTTGCGCAGTTCCGGAGGAGCAGAGGAATCGTCGCAGCTGGCGTCCGGGCCATCGCCGTGCACGACGCAAAGCCATTCGCCGCCGCTCCAGAGTTGCCCGTCCTGGGTTTCCAGCAGGCTCCACACCGCGCTCGGCGAGGCGCTGGATTCGACCTGCGGCTTGCCGGAAGCGGAAAACCGCACCCGATAATGCTCGCCGCCGTGCAGGCCGGCCGCCCAGAAACCGCCGTCGCGCGCGGGCGTGATGGCGCTGGTGTTGGGGAAGGCGAGGCCTTCTTTCTTGCCGATGCGGTGCAAGGCGGAAGGCGCGAGGCGGAGCAGGCCCTGGTCGCGGGTGGAAACGAAGATGCCGCCTTCGCGGTCGAGCCGGATGCGGGTGATGACCGATTCCGAGCGCCACGCCAGCTGCCCGTCGCGGAACAGTTCGCTGCCGGAGAAACGCCATTCGTGGCCCGCCGCATCGCGCTCGACCTGGTTGAAGTGCAGCGATTTCACCTTCGCTTCCGGCAGAAAGCGCACGGCGCGTGCGCCTTCGATGCGGAACAGACCGTCGTTGGTGGAGTACAGCGCGTCGCCATCGGCTTCCTGCGCCAACAGCGGCGCATCGAACAGGTTGCGGTTGGCGTCGTCGGGGAACGCGATTTCTTCCAGATGGCCCGCCTGCCAGCGCCACAAGCGGCGATGGGTCGCCAGCAACAACCAGCCGCCGGGCGCGTGCGTCAGCGTCTCGACTGGCGGCAGTTGCGCAAGTTCAGGCGCGGCTACGCGCTGTGTCGCGCCTTTTTCGCAATGCCAAAGACCATGCGCGTGGGTGCTGATCCAGACCGCGAACGGCGTGTCCGTCCCACCATCGCCGCGCACGAAGTTCAGAAGCTCCACGCCTTCGGGCAGGCTGCAGACCCGCTCCAGCCGGTGATCGCGCTCCCGATACACGCCGCCGGCGCTGGCGATCATCCACTCGCCGTCGGCGTACTGGTGGCTGCGGCGAAGGCGCTCGGGCGACGGGGCGCCCGGCGCGAGCGGCAGATCGAAGCCGGCGCCGTTCCAGCGCCGTACGTCCCAGGTTTCGGTGACGAGCCACAGATCGCCGTCCGGCGTCCGGTGCAGTTCCAGTATGCGGTTGCTCGGCAGTTCCGGGTATTCGCGCCGCGAGAAGCGCTCGAAGCGCTGGCCGTCGAAACGCAGCAGGCCGTCGTAGGTGGAAAGCCAGAGCTGGCCGTCGTCGCTCCAGGCCAGATCGGTGACGCCGCGCGAGTTGATGCCCTGTTCCGCGCCGAAGTGCTGCACGGCCAGGGGTTCGAGCGCGCGCGCGTCCGGCCAGAGCAAGAACGACAACAGCAAAACGGCGCAGGTGCGCCATAGGCGGCGGAGCATGTCGTTGTCGGGCCGGTGGCGCATGAGCCGGAAAGTTGGGGAAAGCCCCGATGGTAATGGCTTGCCGGCAGCGCTTTGGTCCAAACGGGCAAAAAATCGGACCAATTCCGACAGACGCGGAAACCACGAATCCATCACATTTTGCCGGCTGCGTCGCCCTGGCCGTGTATCGGGGCACGTGCCGGGGTGGCGCGGCAGTTCCGGCGGGCTGGAATCCACGGAGGGCCCGGCCGCCGGACGCGGGACAAAGCGATTTCCAGGAGAATCCAGATGCGTATTTCGATCGGTTCCTTGCTGATGGCCGCCGTGCTGGCCTCGGGCAATGCGGTGGCGGTCACCAGGACCTATTCACTGCCGGACACCCTGACCATCAAGGGCGTCCAGGGTGGCGTCTATACCTACGGCGTCACCGGCGAACTGGTGGACCATGCGCTGGATGGCCGGACCATCACCATCCATTCGGTCCAAGTGACGGCGCAGAGCGAACAGCTCGGTTCGCGCATCAATTTCGATTGGCAGGTCTGGGTGGGCGGTGCGCCGTTGGGATTGACGGTGGGCGGCGCCCAGACGGTTCCGGAATACGGGGTCATCCCGACGCTGACGACGCCCGCGCATTACGGCCTGGGCTGGAGCTTCGTCATTGGCAACATTCCGGTGTCTTCCGGTCCTCTGGCGCTGTCCGGCAGCTTCGATTTTCCCACGATGGAAGGCACGGCATCGCCGGCTTATCTGTACAGCTCGATAGCCCAATCCTCGCCGATCGCGGTCGAGGATGGCCTGTATCTGCAGGTCAGCGCTTGGAGCGGGGACAGCGACGAAGCCGAGGTCGATTTCGCCATGTCCAACATCCAGGTGACGATCGACTACAGCATCGACGGCGAGCCGGAGCCGCATCCGGCGCACACGACGGTTCCGATGTTGTCGCCGTGGGTGCTGGCCTTGCTGGCGGTGTCGATGGGAGTCATGGCGATGCGGCGGCGCGGGTAAGCGGCGCAGGCGCGTTCCGATGCGATGGAGATCGAGGAGAGCTTCGATGCGAATGGCGTTCCGGTTTCTGGTCGCGCTCGCGACTTTGGTTTCCGCCCCGGCCTTGGCCGATTACGTGATCGCCCCGCGGGGTGGGGATATCACCGGCGCAGCGCTGTCGGCGCGGTTGGCGCAGGGCGATGTGATGCTCACCGCTGCGTCCGGCGATGTCGTGGTCAACGATGCCGTGAGCTGGAGCGCGCACACGCTGACGCTGGCGGCACCGAACGGCAGCATCAAGGTCAACACGGTGATGACCGCGGCGGGCACGGCCAGCCTCGCGCTGCAGACGGCCGATGCCGACGGCAGCGGCGGGGTGGACATGGCGCTGAGCGGCAACGCGAGCACCGGCAATGCCTTTCTCGGCCGGGTGGATTTCACCGGTTCCGCGCAGAGTTACAGCGTCAACGGCATGAACTACACGTTGATCCACGATATTGCCGAGCTGGAGGCCATCCGCGCCGTTGCGCTTCTGGGGGCCTATGCACTGGCGGCCGACATGGACTGGAGCGGCGCTGTCGATCCGACGTGGCTCGGCGACCTGAACCCCCAAGCCCACTTCGACGGCCTCGGGCATGTGGTGCGCAATCTCAGCGGCCCGAGCCTGTTCTTCCAGAGCGCGGGGAGCCTGCGCAATCTGGGCCTGCAGGGCGGTGCCACCAGCCGCAGTCCTCTGATGGAAATCAATAGCGGCGTGATCGCGAACGTCTATTCCACAGTCACGGTTGAGGGAACGGGTATAGGGGCTGTGGGAGGGCTGATCGGTTACAACGTGGCGCTCCTCCGCAATGCCTGGGCCAGCGGGTCCGTATCGGGCGCCGATTACTCCGGCGGCCTCGTGGGCCAGGCCGAGGCCGGCACCATCGAGCAAGTGTGGTCCAGCGGCAGCGTCAGCGGCGCAGCATTGGTTGGTGTGGTGTACGCCAGTGCCACCATTCGCAATGCCTATGCCACCGGTAACGTCACGGGACTCGGTGCTGCGGTTCTGGTGACGCACAACAACGGCACTCTTCAGAATGTCTGGGCCAGCGGCAGCGGCGGCGTCTTGGTGGGTGGAAATGGCGGCAGCGTGAGCAATGCCTATTACGTCAGCGATACGCTGGGCCCGCATCCCGACAATGGCATCGGCACGCCGCTGACGCTCGCCAACCTGGTCGCGACCTTGCCGCCGGGCTTCGATCCCGCCATCTGGGACAACCAGAACGGGCGCAGCACGCCCTATCTGAAGGCGATGCCCGGCGTGATCCACGTGCGCGACGAAGGCGCCACACCCGCCAGCGCGATGGTCTACACGCCGGTAAGCACGCCGGCGCAGTTGCAGGCGATCCGTTCCCATCTTGACGGCGCGTTTGCGCTGATCGGCGACATTGAAGGCGTCGCGGCTGGAAATTTCCTCCCGATCGGCAACAGCGGTACGCCTTTTACCGGCCGCTTCGACGGGTTGGGCCATGTGGTGCAGCGCCTCACCATTTCCTTCCCCGGCAATTACGCCGGCCTGTTCGGTGCCGTGGGCAACAGCGGCGTTGTGCGCAACGTGGGCGTGTCGGACGGTTCGGTGTCTGGTGTCGCCTATACCGGTGCGTTGGCCGGGCTCAACCACGGCAGCATCCGCAATGCCTGGGCCAGCACCCGCGTGATCAGTGGTGGATACAGCGTCGGCGGCCTGGTGGGCGAGAACCGGGGCAGCATCGGCAATGCCTACGCCACCGGTGAGGTGTCGGGTTTCGCCGAAGTCGGTGGTCTGGTCGGCTACAACAACGGCAGCACCGCCAGCATCGCCAAAGTCTGGGCCAGCGGCAGCGTGACCGGCCCGGGGAGTCACATCGGCGGACTGGCGGGCTTCAACCGCGAGGGCTACATCGGCGACGCGTATTGGGATGCTTTCAGCACTGGACAGTCCAGCGCCGGCGAGAATGCGGGCGGCGTTTTCGGCGCCAACGCCGTCACCAGCGATCCGGCGCAAAGCGCCGCCGCGAATTACGCGTTCAAGGAGGCCGCCTACGCCGGTCTGGGCAGCTTCGGCAGCACGGCCGGAAGCGCCACATGGACGATGGTGGACGGTTCGACCCGGCCGTTCCTGCAAGGCGAATGGCAGCCCGTCATCAGCAACGCGCACCAGTTGCAGTTGATGCGGCTCGCGCCCGATGCCGATTACGTGCTCGGCGGTCCGACATGGCGATCGGCGATCGATGCCGGCGAAACCGGTCGTTTCGACGGCACGGCCGGCCATGCGGGCGGCATGTGGGCGCAGGCGGGCTTCGTTCCCGTCGGCGATGCCGCGACAGCGTTCAGCGGCAATCTGGACGGACAGGGCCACACCATCGACGCACTGGCTATGAACCGCCCCGATGCGGCCAATGCGGGCTTGTTCGGTGTGATCGGCCTCGGCGCGACAGTGCGCGATCTCGTGCTGGCGGTGCCGGACATCGACGGTGGCAACGTCAACGGCGCGAACTTCGGCACGCTGGCCGGAACCAGCCACGGCAGCATCGACGGCGTGTTCGTCATCGGGGCCGATGTGGCGGGTACCGGGCACTATCAGGGATATGCCGGCGGCCTCGTCGGCCTCAACAACGGCATCGTCGAACGCAGTTTCGTCACCGGAAGCGTCACCAGCACTTACGCCGGCGCCACCGGCGGACTGCTCGGGCGCAATGCCGGAAGCGTATCCGGGAGTTGGGCCAGCGCCAGCGTGACGACCCAGGACGGCTACGGCAGCGCGACCGGCGTCCTGGTCGGCGGCAATGCCGGCGCCATCGCCGACAGCTACGCCAGCGGCAGTGCCAGCGGCTATTACGCGGGAGGATTGGTCGGAAGCCATCAAGGCGCCGGTGCCGGCATCTCGCGCAGTTATGCGCTCAGCACCGTGCAGGCCAGTTATCCGAGCGGCGCGGGCGGCCTCGTGGGCAGTGCCGGCGGTGGCGCAACCATCGCCGACAGTTTCTGGAACACCGACATCGTCGCAACCGGCGTTGGCCAGGGCGGCGTTGCCGGCGCCAGCGGCCTGCCCACGCTGCGGTGGTTGACGCAGGGACCGTCGGCCGCCGGGCTTTGGGATTTCGCTGGCATGTGGGTGGAGGGCTATCCGTATCCGGTGCTGCGCCAGCTGCCGCATGTGCTCGTGCAGGCCCAGAATCCGTTCGTGCTGCAGGGCTTGCCGTCGGTGGTCGTGGATTCGCACCTCGTCGTGGACCAGAGCGGCGACGATGCCGGCACGCAGGTCGGCGGCGCGCCGTCGTGGTTCGCCGATCCGGACTTGCCGATCGGTGCGATGGCCCACGTCGGCGGCATGGGCATGACGGCGCTCGATCCTCGCCATCAGTTGACCTACGTCGGACATGGCGAAGTGCTGCGCCGCACGTACCAGGTGACGTTCGATCCGAATGGCGGCTACGGCGGTCCGGCCGCGATGAGCGGCGACTACGGATCGATCCTCGCGTTGCCTGGTATCGTGCCCGGCCGGCTTGGCCATGCCTTCGTGGAATGGAACACGGCGGCCGACGGCAGCGGCATCGTTTACGCGCCCGGCGACGACTTCCTCGTTCCACTGGCCGACACCACGCTGTACGCGCAGTGGGAAATCCTCACCTACCGCGTGACCACGAACATCGGCCCGCACGGCAGCGTGGCCTTGCTCGACCCGGTCGGAACCGACCTCTCCGCGGTGCCTTGGGGCACGGTGCTCACCTTCGCCGCGACGCCGGACAGCGGCTATGAACTCTACGATCTGGACGGCTGCGGCGGTTCGCCCGAACACGTGAGCCCGTTCGTGACCTTGGCGATCACCGCCAACTGCAAACTCTGGGTGCGCTTCGTGGAGATCGGCGCGCCGCAGACGGACGTGGTCGTGTCGATCAGCGATGGCCGCCTCGACGCGATGCCGGGCGATTACGTGGCGTATTCCGTGATTGCGGTGAATCCGGGCGACCTGGACATCGTCGGTGCGAAGCTGGAAGTGGAGTTGCCGTCGGCGCTGCAGGACGTGGAATGGGCCTGCGATGAAGCCTCGATCAAGGCGAACCTGTGCGAGCCTTCCAGCGGCGGCGTGGATGATCTGCCGGTGACGGTGCACCTGCCGCCGCAAGGCATGGTGTCGCTGCTGGTCGGAGGCACGCTGGGCTACTTCAATCCGAGCGTCACGGCCACGGCGCGGATCGACATCACGCCGGAAATCCGCGATGTCGACCACGCCAACAATCGCGACAGCGACACCGACATCCTGACCAATCTCGTGATCTTCCGGGACGGATTCGAGGTCCAGTGACGGAACCTGCGTCTTTCACGGAAAGCGCAGCCGCCGTGTGGCGGCTGCGCGCTGTGGCGCTATGCTTGCCGACCTTTCCGCGCGCAGCCTGCAAGCATGGCCAGACACGACAACGAACAATGGATCGCGGGCATCAACGCCGTTGCCTCCGCGCTGGAGAATGATCCGGTCAACGTGCGCGAAATGCTGGTCGAGGCACGCGCGAAGAATCCCCGCCTGCTCGAGCTCGTGGCCGAGGCCAAGCGACTCGGCGTACCGCAGCGTGCGGTTCCGACCGATACGCTGGATCGCATCGCCGGTGGCGTCCGGCACCAGGGCATCGTCGCGCATTACGCCGCGTCGAAGTCCCTGGACGAGGACGATCTTCCGGCTTTGATCGAGGCGGCCCGGAAGCCGCTGCTGTTGCTGCTCGACGGCGTGCAGGACCCGCACAACTTCGGCGCCTGCCTGCGCAGCGCAGCGGCGGCGGGCGTGACCGCGGTTGTGGTTCCACGCGACAAGTCCGCGCCGTTGAACGCGACGGTGCGCAAGACTTCCGCCGGCGCGGCCGACCGCATCCCGGTCGCGCGCGTCGCCAATCTCGCCCGCACGATGAAAACCCTGCAGGACGCAGGCATGTGGTTCGTCGGTTTGGCGGGCGAGGCGGACCAGTCCTTGTACGACATCGATCTTTCCGGCCCGATCGGCATCGTCATGGGCGGCGAGGGCGAAGGCCTGCGTCGCCTGACGCGCGAGCATTGCGACTACCTGGCGAAGATTCCGATGCCCGGCTCGATCGAAAGCCTCAACGTGTCGGTCGCTACCGGCATCGCGCTGTTCGAGGCGGTGCGCCAGCGCAAGTGATGGTCACTTCCGGATCAGGCTCCCGTCATTCCATGCCACTGGCGCGATTGAACGGACGGGTGAAGACGAACGGAAATGGACGAGATGAAGGAACTGTGGGAATCGCGCAAAGCCCTTGATCTGCGCGCCGCGAAGCTGACGCGCGACCAGTGGATCGCACTGGGCGCGATGATGGCCTCAGGGCTGGTTTTCTTGCTTGGCGGCCGGCTTCTCGATGGAAAGCTGCAGATCACCGGACTGTTCGGCATGTTCCTGGTGGTCTATGCCGGCGTGATCGTTGCAGGAAACCTGCCGGACCGCTTCCTCGCGGATCGACTGGACAAGCTGCTCGACCGATGGGGGCGCGACAAGAGCGGCAAGGGCATCTACGGCATGGTCGCGCTCGCCGTGTGGGCGTGGCTGGAGTGCGATAGCCTGTTCGATTTCTCGCTGTCCTCGATCGAGGGCGCGATCGTGGGGAAGCTCATGGCGAGCGTCGTCGGCTTCAGTCTCGATGCGTTCCGCAACATGGTCCGCGCGACGATCTGGCCGCTCTGGCTCGTCAACCAGTTCGGGGTTCCGCTCGCGGCGGTGTTCGGCGTGCTCTGTTGGCTCGTGTTCGAGGCCGGTCGAACACATCTGCCGCCGCTGGAGAATGCGGTGGCCTCATCGGAGCCGGAAAGCGCCGCCGCCGGAAAACCGGACGGCGACGCCTGATCCGGAACACGCGCCTCAGGCGTGTTCCGCTGCTTTCTGCTCGGCCGCCTTCAGGTTTTCGCGCAGTTCGCGCCGCAGGATCTTGCCGACGTTGGACTTCGGCAGTTCGGTACGGAATTCGATGTACTTGGGCTGCTTGTAGCCGGTCAGTTCGTGGCGGCAGAAGTGGCGGATGTCGCTTTCGGTCAGCGCCGGATCCTTCTTCACGATCACAAGCTTTACCGCCTCGCCGGAGCGCTCGTCCGGCACGCCGACCGCGGCCACTTCCAGCACGCCCGGGATCTGCGCCACCACGTCTTCGACTTCGTTCGGATACACGTTGAAGCCGGAGACGAGGATCATGTCCTTCTTGCGATCGACGATGTAGAAGAAGCCCTTCTCGTCCATCCTGGCGATGTCGCCGGTGCGCAGCCAGCCGTCGGACGAGAGCACTTCGGCGGTTTCATCCGGGCGCTGCCAGTAGCCGGCCATGACCTGCGGGCCGCGCACGCACAGTTCGCCGATCTCGCCTTGCGGCAGCACGTTGCCGTCTTCGTCGATCACGCGGCATTCGGTTGACGGGATCGGAAGGCCGATGGAGCCGTTGTAATCGGGCAGGTCGGGCGGATTGATGCACGCCGCCGGCGAGGTTTCGGTGAGGCCGTAGGCTTCCAGCAGCGTCACGCCGGTGACTTTCTTCCAGCGTTCGGCCACGGCGCGCTGCACCGCCATGCCGCCGCCGAGCGTGCAGTGCAGCTTGGAGAAGTCCAGCTTGTCGAAGCCCGGCGTGTTCAGCAGGCCGTTGAACAGCGTGTTGACGCCGGTGATCGCGGTGAACTGGATCTTGGAAAGCTCCTTCACGAAGCCGCGCATGTCGCGCGGATTGGTGATCAGGTAGTTCAGGCCACCGAATTTCAGGAAGGTCAGGGCGTTCGCGGTCAGCGCGAAGATGTGGTACAGCGGCAGCGCGGTGATGATGAGCTCTTCGCCGTATTTCACGGTGGCGCCGACCCAGGTCGAGGCCTGCTGCATGTTCGCGACGAGGTTGCCGTGCGTGAGCATCGCGCCTTTCGCCACGCCCGTGGTGCCGCCGGTGTATTGCAGGAAGGCGAGGTCTTCGTGCGTCAGCGTGATCTCGGGGAGCTTGTGCTTGCTGCCGCGCGCCAGCGCCTCGCGGAAGCGGATCGCGCCGGGCAGGTGGTAGTCGGGGACCGCCTTCTTGATGTACTTCAGCGCAAAATTGATCAGCATGCCCTTCGGGAAGGACAGCATGTCGCCGATGCCGGTCGTGATGATGTGCTTCACCGTCGTCGTGTGCTCGATCACTTCCTGCAGCACCGAGGCGAAGTTGTCGAGCACGATGATCGCTTTCGCGCCGGAATCCTCGAGCTGATGCTTCAGCTCGCGCGCGGTGTACATCGGGTTCGTGTTCACGACCGTCAGGCCGGCGCGCAGCGCGCCGAAGATCGCGATCGGGTACTGCAGGATGTTCGGCAGCATGATCGCGATGCGATCGCCCTTCTTCAGGTGCAGTTCGTGCACCAGGAAGGCGCCGAAGTCCTGGCTCAGGCGGTCGATGTCGCCGTAGGACAGCACCTTGCCGAAATTGGCGAAGGCCGGCTTTTCGCGGTATTTCGCGCAGGATACGGCCAGGATGTCCGGGATCGAGGAGTACTCATCCAGATCGATGGTGGCCGGAACACCTTTGGGATAGCTCGACAGCCAAGGGAATTGTTGAGTCATGCACGGCCCTCCCGCAGGCGCCTGGTTGCTGATCGGCCTCGTCCTGCCACGAGGGCGTCGAGGCTGTTATGTTCTGAAACGCCGCATGATAACGGGGCGGGGGCGCAAAAGGCAGGCCAGAATGCGTGCAAGATCGCGAAAAATGTTGATGATGAGAGCGATATGCGTTTCGGCATGGCCGTTGCGCAGTCTGATGGTCTGCCTCGTGATGGCCGGCGCGCTGGTGGCGTGCTCGGTCTCGTCGCCGGAACAACGCCTGCGCGAGCGCATCGTGGCAATGCAGGAGGCGCTGGAAACGCGCCAGCCGGGCGATTTCATGCACGGCGTGGCCGAGGATTTCGGCGGCGGGCACGGTCTGGATCGCGCCGGCGTCCACAACCTGCTGCGGATGCAGCTGCTGCGCAACCAGTCCATCGGCGCGACGCTCGGCCCACTCGACATCGAGATCGTCGGCGACCGCGCCACGGTGAAGTTCATGGTGTTCACGACCGGCGGCAGCGGTGGCCTGATACCGGAACGGGCGCGGCCCTGGCGCGTGGAAACCGGCTGGCGCGATGGAACGGACGGCTGGCAGTTGATCCACGCCGAATGGGAATGAGCCGGATCAGGCTGCCGGATTGCGGGAAACCCCGCGTTTCGTGCCGAGGATGGCGTCGCGCTCACGCAGTTGTTGCAACAGGCGGGCGCCGTTCGCGATGAAGGCTTCCGTGCCGTCGATGCCGTGTTCGCGCGCCATCGCCGCGAGCAGTTCGCGGCCGCAGCGTTGCTCGGCATTGTTCGACAGGGCGTGCAGCAAGGCGTACCCGAACGCGTCGATCGCGCTGAAGCGCACCTTGTCCGACGCATCGCGCAGCACCAACAGGAACGTCGGGCTGTCCGGTGGCGATTCGGGTTGGAAGTCCGCGCTCAACCGCTGCACCGGCCACGCGTAGGCCAGCGGCCACGCCAGCGGCGAAGGTACCGGAATGCCATCGAGCAGGTCGCCGTCCGGATCGCATTCGACGGAAGACAGCTCGTCCTCGGCGAGCGACAAGGCCAGTTCCACCCATTCGTAATGCGCCAGTTCCACGAGGAAGGGCGGATCGCCGTTTCCGCGTTCCTGCCGCGCTTGCAGGTAGGCGATGAATTCCTGCGCGATCTGCGGAAACAGCGGTGTGGCGCATCGATGTTCGCGGTAGAAATCGCGCGCCAGCTGCTTCCAGCGGGTTTCGCCGAGCAGCTTGTGGATCACCGGGAAATTGCCGCGCAGCAGGCCTTCGACGTTGTTGAAGAAAAGCTCGCGATACACCGCGAGGCGGCGCTCTTCGATGCCTTCCGGCGCAGGCGCGCCTTGCGGGTCGCGCAGGTGCGCGGCGAAGGCGAATTGCTGCTCGCGCAGGTCCATCGCGGGCGGGGTCATGCGGCGACGGCGCGTGCCGCCGGAAGCTCGCGCGCGACGGTGTCCTGCACCGAACGGATCCGGTTCACTTCGTCGAGCAGCCGCGACAGTGCGGGGAAGTTGAAGTCCCGTTCCAGCAGGGTCGGTTTCACGCCGACGTGGCGATAGGCGGCGGCCAACAGGTTCCAGACCGGTTCGATCACGTCCGAGCCGTGGGTGTCGATCAGCAGGTCGGGTGCCTCGACGTAATGGCCGGCGATGTGGATGTAGCCCACCCGTTCGCGCGGCAGCGCATGCAGGAACCCGAGCGCGTCGTAGCCGTGGTTGATGCTGTTCACGTGGATGTTGTTCACGTCCAGCAGCAGGTCGCAATCGGCTTCGGCCAGCACCGCGTTGATGAAGTCGATTTCCCGTAATTGCCGGAATGGCGCGGCGTAGTAGGAAATGTTCTCGACTGCGATGCGACGTTCCAGCACGTCCTGCACGATCCGGATGCGCGCGGCGACGTGCCGCACGGCTTCTTCGGTGAACGGCAGCGGCATCAGGTCGTAGAGGTGGCCGTCGTCGCTGCAGTAACTCAGGTGTTCGCTGTAGATCGGCACCTCGTGCGCGTCGAGGAAGCCGCGCAGGCGATGCAGGAACTCCATGTCCAGCGCTTCCGGCCCGCCGAGCGACAGCGAAAGCCCATGGCAGACCAGCGGAAAGCGCTGCGCCAGTTCAGTCAATGCGCGGCCGAAACGGCCGCCGACGCCGATCCAGTTTTCCGGTGCGACTTCGAGGAAATCAAAGCCGTTGGGCGGCGCCGCGGCGACTTCGTCGAGCAGGGCGCGACGCAATCCCAAGCCCGCGCTGGCGGCGGGCAGGGGATTGTCGGCTGCCGTTGCGATCAGGGCTGGCTCGCGCCGCATTTGCCTTCGCCACACTTTCCTTCGCCGCACTTGCCTTCTTCGGTCGATTTGTCGGCCTTGTGGTGCTCGGCGTGGTGCTCGCCGCATTTGCCTTCGCCGCACTTGCCTTCTTCGTGCGGTTTACCGTCCTTGTGGTGCTTGGCGTGGTGCTCACCGCACTTGCCTTCGCCGCATTTGCCTTCCTTGGCCTTGTCGTCGGCCGGCTGCTGGTCGCCGACGAGCTGGTAGCCATGGCCAAGGTCGTTCAGCGAAAACGGCGCCGCCGTGGCGGATTGCGCAAGCGCGAGCGAGCCGGCGAAAGCCGCGCCGATGGCGGCGGACATGGGATTGAGATAGAGCTTGGACATGGCGGGATCTCCACTGGATGCGCGGCGTTTGCCGCAGAGCCGTCGGATGCGACGGAAACTTCGGATGATCGGACCTTCCGTGCGGCGGCAGGTTCCGTCGTCCTTTCTTCAGTCCTGTGGCGCGGCCAGGGAAAGCTCGCGCCAGCGGTTGACGATGCGGCAGAAAAGCTGCGCCGTCGTTTCGGCATCGTATACCGCCGAGTGCGCCGAGTGCGCATCCCACGACAGTCCGGCGGCGATCACGGCGCGGCTCAGCACGGTCTGGCCGTAAGCCAGTCCCGCCAGCGACACCGTGTCGAAGCAGCTGAAGGGATGGAACGGGTTGCGCTTGTGGTCCACGCGCGCCACGGCCGCGTTGAGGAAACCCAGATCGAACGCGGCGTTGTGGCCGACCAGGATCGCGCGGTTGCAGCCGGCGTCGCGCACCGCCTTGCGCACCGGAGCGAAGACGTGGTCGAGTGCCGCGCGTTCGCTCAAGGCGCCGCGCAAAGGGTTCGTAACGTCGATGCCGGTGACTTCCAGCGCCCGCGGATCGAGCAGCGCGCCGGCGAACGGTTCCACGTGCGTACTCGTGGTCGGGCCGGGCATGACGACGCCGGAGGCGTCCATTTCGATCGGCACGACCGCGATTTCCAGCAGCGCATGGCGGTTCGCGTCGAAGCCGCCGGTTTCCACATCGACGACCACGGGCAGGAAGCCGCGGAAGCGGGCGGCGATGCCGGACTTGGCGGCTTCGCCGGTTTCGGTGATGGGATCGGTCATCGGTCGATTCTAATTGGCGCGGGGCCGCGGACGTGGATTCGCGGACAGGACGGTGCCGTCGCGTTCACTTCATCAGGACCAGCGTGCCGAGGCCGAGGAAGCTCAGGAAGCCGACCACGTCGGTGCAGGTGGTCAACACCACGCCGCCGGAAAGTGCCGGATCGAGGTTGAACCGTTTCAGCAGCGCCGGCGCGAACACGCCGGTCAGGGCACCGGTGAGGAAGTTGGCGATCAGCGCCCCGCCGATGACGAGCGCGAGTTTCCAGTCATGGAACCATGCGAACGCGACCAGCCCGACGATACCGCCCATGATCAGGCCGTTCAGGCTTGCGACGCGGACTTCCTTCCACGCCAGCGTGCGCAGGTTGCTGGCGCCGACCTGTCCGAGCGCGAGGCCGCGGATCATCAGGGTCAGCACTTGCGTTCCGGCATTGCCGCCCATGCCCGCGACGATCGGCATCAGGATCGCGAGCGCGACAACCTTTTCCAGCGTGGCCTCGAAGCGCCCGACCACGGCCGAGGCGAGGAACGCCGTCACCATGTTGACCGTCAGCCAGATCACGCGGCGCCGCACCGCTGTGGGCACGGGGCCGAACAGGTCCTCGTCCTCGTCCACGCCGGCCGCCGACAGGGCGTGGTGCTCGGCCTGTTCGCGGATGATGTCCACCACGTCGTCGATGGTGATGCGGCCGAGCAGGGTGTTGTTGCCGTCGACCACGGGCGCGCTGATCCAGTCGTGGTCGGAGAATTGCTTGGCGACTTCGCGGTCGAAGGTGTCCACCGCGATGGCCGAGTGCTCGCTGTCCATCAATTCGTTGATCGGCGTGGACGGATCGTGCGTCAGCAGCGCCGCCAGGGCGACGCGCCCGAGGTACTGGTTGCGCCGGTTCACCACGTACAGATGGTCGGTGTGCTCGGGCAGTTCGCCGCGCAGGCGCAGGTAACGCAGCACCACGTCGACCGTCGTGTCGGCGCGCAGCGTCACCATGTCCGGATTCATCAGGCGTCCGGCGGTGCCCTCGGGGAACGACAGCACGTGCTCGAGACGCTCGCGGTGCTCGCGGTCCATCGAGTGCAACAGCTGCTGCAGGACCTGGTCGGGCAGGTCGTCCACCAGGTCGGCCAGGTCGTCGATGTCGAGGTCTTCGACCGCCGCGACGATTTCGTCCGGATCCATTTCCGCGATCAGGCTGGCGCGGACGTCCTCGCCGACGTGCACCAGCACTTCGCCGTCGTCTTCCGGATCGACCAATCCCCACACCACGTTGCGTTTGTTCGCCGGCAGCGATTCGAGCAGGTTCGCGATTTCCGCGGGCGAAAGCGTATTGACCATGCGCCGTACCGGACCGAGACGGCCGCTGTCGAGCGCATCGGAGAGCAGGCGCAGCTGGCGGGCAGTCTTGTCATGGCGGTTGTTTTCGGCCATCGGCTTCTTCCGTGAATGGTGGCGCGTGAATGCAAGGCGTAAGCGCGTGCGCCATTGTATTGCGAGCGGGGACCGCTTCATGCACAATTTTCCGATCATGAACGCGCTTGCTTCCGCCAACGTCCTTTCTTCCGCCCGCATGGCCTCGGGAATGACGTCGCGCGCGCGCCGACCGCAGCCCTTTTATTTGGCTGGGTAATCGGCGCAGTACGTCGCCGCCTGAATGCAACACAGGAAAGCCCGGCCTCTGAGTCGGGCTTTTTCGTTTCCGCTTCCCTTTCATCCAACCGTCTGGAACACGCGCATGAAGCACTTCCTCAATACGCAAGACCTTTCCCGCGACGAGCTGAATGGCTTGCTCGCCCGCGCGGCGCAGTTCAAGAAGGAAAAGTTCGGCGACGCGCTGAAAGGCCGTTCGATTGCGCTGGTGTTCTTCAATCCGTCGATGCGCACGCGCACGAGCTTCGAATTGGGCGCGTTCCAGCTCGGCGGCCACGCCATCGTCCTGCAGCCGGGCAAGGACGCGTGGCCGATCGAATTCAACCTCGGCACGGTGATGGACGGCGATACCGAGGAGCACATCGCGGAAGTTGCGAAAGTGCTCGGCCGCTACGTCGACCTGATCGGCGTGCGCGCGTTCCCGAAATTCGTCGATTGGAGCGTCGACCGCGAGGACATCGTGCTCCGGAGTTTCGCGAAGTATTCGCCGGTTCCGGTCATCAACATGGAAACCATCACGCATCCGTGCCAGGAACTGGCGCATGCGCTGGCGCTGCAGGAGCACTTCGGCACCACCGATCTGCGCGGCAAGAAGTACGTGCTGACCTGGACCTATCACCCCAAGCCGCTGAATACCGCCGTCGCCAATTCCGCGCTGACGATCGCCACGCGCCTTGGCATGGACGTGACCCTGCTGTGCCCGACGCCGGAATACGTGCTGGACGAGCGCTACATCGGCTGGGCCCGGCAGAACGTCGCCGAAACCGGCGGCTCGTTCACGGTCAGCCACGACATCGATTCGGCCTATCGCGGCGCGGACGTGGTCTACGCCAAGAGCTGGGGCGCGCTGCCGTATTTCGGCAAATGGGAACCGGAAAAGCCGATCCGCGAGCAGTTCAAGCACTTCATCGTCGACGAGCGGAAGATGGCGCTCACCAACAACGGCGTGTTCTCGCACTGCCTGCCGCTGCGCCGCAACGTGAAGGCCACCGATGCGGTGATGGATTCGCCGCAGTGCATCGCCATCGAGGAAGCGGAAAACCGCCTGCACGTCCAGAAGGCCGTGATGGCCGCGTTGGCCGGTCGCTGAGATTGGCCGCCAAACCGTCATGTACCTGCCCGGTCACTTCCGCGAAACACGCCTCGAGGTTCTCGAAAACCTCGTGCGCGCGTATCCACTCGCGAGCGTGATCGCGCGGACGGACGATGGCCTGTGCGCGAACCATGTGCCGCTGGAATGGCGCGACGGAGCCTTGCAAGGCCACGTCGCGCGCGGCAACGAGCTGGCGGAACGGGACGGCGCGCAGGTCCTGGCGATCTTCCACGGCCCGGACGCCTACATCAGCCCGAACTGGTATCCGGGCAAGCGCGAAACCCATCGCGAAGTGCCGACCTGGAACTATGCCGTCGTGCATGTGCATGGCCGCCTGCGCGTGATCGACGATGCGGCGTGGATGCAGTCGTTCCTTGCGGCGCTCACGCAACGCCATGAAGCGACCGAGCCCGATCCGTGGCGGATCGAAGACGCCGCGCCGGGCCATGTCGGCAAACAACTGCGTGCCATCGTCGGCATCGAGATTTCCGTCGATCGCATCGAAGGCAAATTCAAGCTCGGCCAGAACAAACCCGAAGCCGACCGGCGCGGCGCGATCGAAGGATTGCACCGCCGCGGTCATGGCGACGACGCGGCCTTGGCCGCACTCACCCAAACCACCCTCCCACACACAGCGGATACGCACCCATGAGTTCCAATGATTCCAAGGACATCGTGCTCGCCTTCTCCGGCGGCCTCGACACCAGCTTCTGCATCCCGTACCTGAAAGAGCGCGGCTGGAACGTGCACACCGTGTTCGCCGACACCGGCGGCGTGGACGCGGAAGAGCGCGCCTACATCGAAGGCCGCGCCAAGGAACTCGGCGTCGCCAGCCATCTCACCATCGATGGCGGTCCGGCGATCTGGAACGGCTTCGTGAAGCCGTTCGTGTGGGCGGGCGAGGGCTACCAGGGCCAGTATCCGCTGCTGGTTTCCGACCGCTACCTGATCGTCGACGCGGCAATCGCGCGCGCCAGGGAGCTGGGCACGAACGCGATCGCGCACGGCTGCACCGGCATGGGCAACGACCAAGTGCGGTTCGACCTGGCGATCAAGGCGCAGGGCAGCTTCCGCATCGTCGCGCCGATCCGCGAGATCCAGAAGGAACACACCCAGACCCGCGCCTACGAGCAGAAATACCTGGAAGAACGCGGCTTCGGCGTGCGCGCCAAGCAGCAGCAGTACACGATCAACGAAAACCTGCTCGGCGTCACCATGTCGGGCGGCGAGATCGACAAGTGGGAAACGCCGGGCGACGGCGCCCGCGGTTGGTGCGCGCCGCGCGCCGAATGGCCTTCCGAACCGCTGGACGTGGCGATCGGCTTCCGCAACGGCGAAGCGGTCTCGATCAACGGCGAGAAGCTCGACGGCGCCAAGCTGCTGGCGAAGCTCAACGCGCTGTTCGCGCCCTACGGCGTGGGCCGCGGAGTTTACACCGGCGACACCGTGATCGGCCTGAAGGGCCGCATCGTGTTCGAGGCGCCGGGCCTCGTCGCGCTGCTCGCCGCGCACAAGGCGCTGGAAGACGCGGTGCTGACCAAGCAGCAGAACCGCTTCAAGCCGGAAGTCGCGCGCAAGTGGGTGGAGCTGGTGTACGAGGGCTTCTACCACGATCCGCTCAAGACCGACCTGGAAGCCTTCCTGGAATCCTCGCAGGCCACGGTCAACGGCGAAGTCGTGCTGCGCACCCATGGCGCGCGCGTCGACGCGGTGGCGGTGAAGTCGCCGCATCTCCTCAATGCCAAGGGCGCGACCTACGCACAGTCGGCGGATTGGGGCGTGGAGGAAGCCGAAGGCTTCATCAAGCTGTTCGGCATGTCTTCGACCCTGTGGGCCGAAATCAACAAAGGCTGATGCGATGTCATCGCTGCTCGACAACACCTTGCGGCACCTGAAGGCGCTGGTGTCCTTCGACACCCGCAATCCGCCGCGCAACATCGGCACGGACGGCATTTTCAGCTACCTGCGCGACCACCTTCCCGGTTTCGCGGTGGAGATCGTGGATCACGGCGCCGGCGCGGTGTCGTGCTTGGCGGTGCGCGGCAAGCCGAAATACCTGTTCAACGTCCACATGGACACGGTGCCCGATTCACCGGCGTGGTCGGCGAATCCGTTCGAGCTGCGCGTGGATGGCGACCGTGCGGTCGGCCTGGGTGCCTGCGACATCAAGGGCGCGGCTGCCGGCTTGCTTGCTGCGGCGAATGCAGTCGATGGCGACGCCGCGTTCCTGTTCACCAGCGACGAGGAAGCCAACGATCCGCGTTGCATCGATGCCTTCCTCAAGCGCGGCTTGAAGTTCGATGCCGTGCTCGTGGCCGAGCCGACGCAAACCAGGGCCGTGCTCGCGCATCGCGGCATCAGTGCGGTGTCGATGAAGTTCGCCGGCCGCGCCGGCCATGCCTCGCACAAGCAGCAGCCGGGCGACAGCGCCCTGCACCAGGCCGTGGTCTGGGGCAACCGCGCGCTCGAGCTGGTCGCATCGATGGAAGGCGAGAAGTTCGGCGGCCTTTCAGGTCTCCGCTTCAACATCGGCCGGATCGAAGGCGGCATCAAGGCCAACGTCATCGCACCGGAAGCCAGCGTGCGCTTCGGTTTCCGCCCGTTGCCGTCGATGGATCTGGATGTGTTGCTGGAACGCTTCCGCACGCTTTCCGAACCACCGCCGGTGGCGTTCGATGAAACCTTCCGCGGCCCGAGCCTGCCGTCCGGCGATCCGATGCTGGCCGAGGAACGACGACTGGCCGCGCGCGACGTGGCCGACGAATTGAACCTCGTCGTCGGCAACGCCGTGGATTTCTGGACCGAAGCCTCGTTGTTCTCGGCGGCCGGTTACACCGCGATGGTCTACGGGCCCGGCGACATCGCCCAGGCCCATGCCGCCGACGAATGGGTTTCGCTCGAACAACTGGACGCCTACGCACAGTCGGTGTCGAGGATCCTGCAACGCTGATGAACGCCATCCTGCAACACGCTGCACCAGAAACCTCCGGAAAACCGCTTTCGCTGCTGTCGATCCCGACCGCCAACCTCCGAATCCCGACGAACATGCCGCACATCCAGACCCGCCAGACCATCGTCCGCCTGCTGTCCTCGATGGCCAGCGCGAAGGAAATCAGCCAGTACCTGAAGCGCTTCTCGCAGCTCGACGCGAAGAAGTTCGCGGTCGTCAAAGTCGGTGGCGCGGTGCTGCGCGACGATCTCGATGCGCTGGTGTCTTCACTCTCGTTCCTGCAGGAAGTCGGCTTGACGCCGATCGTCGTCCACGGTGCCGGCCCGCAGCTGGATGAAGAACTTTCCGCCGCGGGCATCGCGAAGCAGACCGTCAACGGCCTGCGCGTCACCTCGCCGCAGGCCCTGGCGATCGTCCGCCGCGTTTTCCTGGCCTCGAACCTGAAGCTGGTCGAAGCGCTGCAGTCCATCGACGCGCGCGCCACCTCGATCACCGGCGGCGTGTTCGAGGCCGAATACCTGGACAAGAAAACCTATGGACTCGTGGGCGAAGTGAAGCACGTGAACCTCGCGCCGATCGAAGCCAGCCTGCGCGCCGGATCGATTCCGGTGATCGCGTCCATGGGCGAAACCGCGCACGGCCAGATCCTCAACGTCAACGCGGATTTCGCCGCGAACGAGCTGGTCAAGCTGCTGCAGCCGTACAAGATCGTGTTCCTGACCGGCACCGGCGGCCTGCTCGATGCGCAGGGCAAGGTGATCGACTCGATCAACCTCTCGACCGAATACGAGCAGCTGATGGGCCAGCCGTGGATCAACGGCGGGATGCGCGTGAAGATCGAGCAGATCAAGGACCTGCTCGATGCGCTGCCGCTGGAATCCTCGGTTTCGATCACCAAGCCGGACGATCTGGCGAAGGAACTGTTCACGCACAAGGGCTCCGGCACGCTGGTGCGGCGCGGCGAAAAAGTGTTGCGCGCGACCTCGTGGAGCGAACTGGACCTGGCGAAGATGAAGACGCTGATCGAATCTTCCTTCGGCCGCGAGCTGGTTCCGGATTACTTCGAGAAAACCCGGCTGCTGCGCGCCTACGTCAGCGAAAACTACCGCGCCGCGATCATCCTGACCGGCGACGCGGACAAGCCCTACATGGACAAGTTCGCGGTGCTCGACGAAGCGCAGGGTGAAGGCCTGGGGCGCGCGGTGTGGAACGTGATGATCGAGGAAACGCCGCGCCTGTTCTGGCGTTCGCGCCACAACAACCAGATCAACATCTTCTACTACGCCAATTCCGACGGCTGCTACAAGCTCGACAAGTGGAAGGTGTTCTGGTTCGGCATGGAAGGCTTCGATGCGATCCGCGAGTCGGTCGAGTACTGCCGGAACCGGCCTGCAAGCCTGATCGGTTGAGGCCATGGGCGCCGCGATGTTTCTTTCCCCGCTGAGCCTGCACGGACGCATCGTGCGGTTGGAACCGCTGCAGCGCGAGCATGCTACGGAACTGCGCGACGTGGTCGAGGATGGGCGCCTGTACGAACTGTGGTTCACCAGCGTGCCCAAGCCCGAGGCCGTGCCTGCGTATGTCGATGCCGCGCTGGACATGCAGGCGCGCGGTATCGCCTTGCCGTTCGTCGTGCGTCGCGTCGCCGATGGAAAACTGGTCGGCTGCACGCGCTTCTGCAACGCCGATGCGACGCACCGGCGCCTTGAGATCGGCTACACCTTCTACGCGGCCAGCGCGCAGCGCAGCGGAGTGAACACCGAATGCAAGCGGCTGCTGCTGGAACACGCCTTCGATGCACTCGGCTGCATCGCGGTGGAGTTCCGCACCCATTGGCACAACCGTCGCTCGCGCGCCGCGATCGAACGCCTCGGCGCGAAGCTCGACGGCGTGCTGCGCCATCACCAACGCCTTCCGGACGGCACGCTGCGCGATACCGTGGTGTATTCGGTCATCGCGCCGGAATGGCCGGCGGTGCGGCGCAACCTGGATTCACTGCTGGAGCGGCATGGCGCCGCCGGAGAATCGGCATGAAGAAAACCCTTGGCATCATCGGCGCGCGCGGTCATGTCGGCGCCGAACTCATCCGGCTGGTCGCGGGCCATCCTTCGATCGAGATCGGATTCGTCTCATCGCGTGAACTGGATGGCCAGCGCGTCGCCGACCACATTCCCGCGTTTTCCGGCGAATTGCGCTACGAGAACCTCGATCCGCAGGCGGCCGCGGGCCGCGGCGTGGACGCGCTGGTGCTGGCCTTGCCGAACGGCAAGGCCGCGCCGTTCGTCGAAGCCATCGAGAAGATCGCGCCGCAAACCGTCGTCATCGATCTTTCCGCCGATTACCGCTTCGATCCGGGCTGGTACTACGGCCTGCCGGAACTCACGCGCAGCGCCTATCGCGGCCAGCGCCGCATCTCCAATCCGGGCTGCTATGCCACGGCGATGCAGCTCGCGGTCGCGCCGCTGAAGGACGAACTCGCCGGGCCGCCGCAATGCTTCGGCGTTTCCGGCTATTCCGGCGCCGGCACCACGCCTTCGGACAAGAACAACGTCGAGCTGCTGCGCGACAATCTGATGCCGTATTCGCTGGTCGACCACCTGCACGAACGCGAAGTGACCGCGCACTTGGGCGTGCCGGTCGAGTTCATGCCGCACGTCGCGCCGCATTTCCGCGGCATCACGATGACGGTGAACCTGTGGCTGCAGACGCCGATGAGCCGCGAGGCGATCCGCGCCAAATACCTGGCGCGCTATGCGAACGAACCGCTGGTCGCGGTGCAGGACGACGCGCCGTGGGTCTCGAAGATCGCGGGCCGGAACGGCGCCATCATCGGCGGCTTCACCGTGGCGCCCGGCGGCAAGCGCGTCGTCGTGGTCGGCGTGCTGGACAACCTCTTGAAGGGCGCGGCTTCGCAGGCCTTGCAGAACCTCAACCTTGCGCTCGGCTTCAACGAACTGACGGGAATCGATCCGACATGAGCGGCTTGCTGTGGCAGAAATCGGGAGTCGAAACCGACGCCCGCATCATGAAGTTCCTCGCCGGAAACGACGTGATCCTGGATCGCGAATTCTTCCTGCACGACATCGAGGCCAGCCGCGCGCACGTCGAAGGCCTGCGCAACATCGGCATCGTTTCCGCCGATGAGGCCGAAGCGCTCATCCGCGAACTCGCGGTGCTGGCGGACGACTTCCGCAATGGCAGCTTCGTGCTGGACGAGCGCTTCGAGGATTGCCATTCGGCGATCGAAGCACGCCTGACCGAACGGCTCGGCGATGCCGGACGTCGCGTCCATACCGGCCGCAGCCGCAACGACCAGATCCTCGTCGCCACGCGCCTGTGGCTGAAGGCCAAGCTCGACGAACTGATCGCGCGCGATCTGGAAGTGGCAGCCGTCTGCCTCGAGCGCGCGGGACGCGAAGCGATTCCGATGCCCGGTTACACCCACATCCAGCGCGCGGTGGTGTCGTCCACCGCGATGTGGTTTGCAGGTTTCGCCGAAAGTTTCATCGACAACGCGATGGCGGCGCGCGCCGCGCGCGCCCTGATCGATGCCAATCCCTTGGGAACCGCTGCGGGCTACGGCGTCAATCTGCCGCTCGACCGCGACCACACCACGAACGCGCTCGGTTTCGCGCGGATGCAGCTTTCGCCGATCTACGCGCAGCTCTCGCGCGGCAAGTTCGAACTGGCCGCGCTCGATGCGCTTGCCGCCTCGATGCTGGACCTGCGCCGGTTGGCCTGGGATCTGTCCCTGTTCACCACCGCCGAATTCGATTTCGTGACATTGCCGTCGCGTTACACGACCGGCAGCTCGATCATGCCGAACAAGCGCAATCCCGACGTGGTGGAACTGATGCGCGCCAGCTACGCGCCGGTCGCGGCTTCGCGCGCCGAGATCGAACACCTGTTGTCGCTGCCGTCCGGATACCAGCGTGATCTTCAGATCGGCAAGGGCGCGCTGGTGCACGGCTTCGGCCACGGCCTGGATGCGCTGGCGCTGTTGCCCGACCTGTTGGCGCAATTGGCGTGGAAGGAAGACAACATGCGTGCCGCGATCGAGCCTTCGATGTATGCGACCGATGTCGCGATCGAAGCCGCCGCGCAGGGCATTCCGTTCCGCGAGGCCTATCGCAAGGCCGCCGATGCGGCAAGCGAAGCGGGGCAGGGCCGTACGCCGGAATCCAGCCTCGCCGCGCGCGTGTCGCCAGGTTCGGCCGCGGACATGCGACTGGACGTGTTGCGCGGACGCCTGGCGCAGGCTTCCGAACCGCTCGCGCCGTTTTTCGGGCAGTGATCCCGATGGTTCCCGCTTTTTCCGAACAGCCCTTGCCGTCGTGGAAACGCGCGGTGCTGAAGGTCGGCAGCAGCCTGCTGGCCGCGCCCGGCGGCGGACTGACGCCGCGCTATGCGCTGGCGCTGGCGCAATGGGTTTCGACCAACGTGCAGGCCGGACGCGAAGTCGTGATCGTGTCCTCCGGCGCGGTGGCGGCAGGCCGCGCGATCCTTCCCAGAGCCGCCGAGGCGGGCGCGACGCTTGCCGCCAAGCAGGCCTTGGCGGCGCTCGGACAGGCGCAGCTGATCGGCCTGTGGCAGCGTTTCTTCGAGCAGCCGGTGGCACAGGTGCTGCTCACGCACGACGACTTGCGCAACCGCCGCCGCTACCTCAACGCGCGGGCGACGTTGCTCGAACTGCTGGAATTGAAGGCGCTGCCGATCATCAACGAGAACGACACGGTTTCCGTCGATGAACTGAAGCTGGGCGACAACGACAACCTCGCCGCCTTCGTCGCGGTGCTGATCGATGCCGATGCGCTGTTCATCGCCACCGACATCGGCGGCCTCTACACCGCCAATCCGCGCGGCGACACCAACGCCAAGCCGATCGATCTGGTCGAAACGATTTCGCCGGACGTGATCGCGATGGCCGGCGGCAGCGGAACCTCGGCCGGCACCGGTGGCATGCGCACCAAGCTCGAAGCCGCGATGAAGGCCGGCGAAGCGGGCATCGAAACCATCCTGTTCAACGGCACCGACGCCGATGCGCTGCGCTTGATGGCGCAGGGCCGGATGCGGGGCACGCGGATACGACCGGCGCAAACGCGCCTGGCTGCGCGCAAGCATTGGCTGCGCCACGTGCCGGCGGTGCAGGCTGCGGCGATCCTCGTCGATGCGGGTGCGGAAAAGGCCTTGCGCGAACGCGGCGCGTCCTTGCTGCCGGGCGGCGTGGTTGATGTCATCGGCGAATTCGCGCGCGGCGACATGATCGAGATCCGCGGTCTGGCCGATTCGCGGCCCGTGGCGCGCGGTCTGACGCAGTATTCGTCCAGCGATGTGCGCCGCATCGCGCGTCGCAAGTCGCATGAAATCGACGCCATCCTCGGCTTCAATTACGGCGAAAACGTCATCCATCGCGATGATATGGTCACGCTCTGAACCTGGTGGATTTTCCGACATGAATGCGATTGCCCAAGCTCCTGCCAACGCCTCCGGTATCGCCGCGCAGGCCATCGCCTGCCGCAACGCGGCGCAAGCGCTGGCGCAGGCGGACACCGAAGCCAAGCGCAAACTGCTGCTGGCGATGGCCGACCAGCTCGATGGGCAGGCCGTCGCCATCCTTGCCGCCAATGCCAAGGACATGGAGGCCGCAGCGGCGAAAGGCATCACGGGCGCGATGCTGGATCGCCTCAAGCTCGACGAAACACGGTTGGCGAACATCGCCAACGCGGTGCGCGAAGTCGCCTCGCTGCCCGATCCGGTCGGACAGGTCACGCGCCGGGAAGTGCGCCCGAACGGCATCGAAGTCTCGCGCGTGCGCGTGCCGCTGGGCGTGATCGCGATGATCTACGAAGCGCGTCCGAACGTGACCGCCGATGCGGCCGCGCTGTGCCTGTACGCGGGCAATGGCGTGATCCTGCGCGGCGGCTCGGAGGCGATCCATTCCAACACCGCGATCGCGGCGGCGCTGAAAACCGCGTTGCGCGATGGCGGTTTCGACGATGCGGTGCTGACGCTCGTCACCGATCTCTCGCGCGAGACGATGCTGTCGCTGCTGCAACTGACCGACATCGTGGACCTCGCGATTCCACGCGGCGGCGAAGGCCTGATCCGCTTCGTCGCCGAGCACGCGCGCGTGCCGGTCATCAAGCACTACAAGGGCGTCTGCCACCTGTTCGTCGATGCTTCCGCGGACCTCGACCTCGCGCTCGATCTGCTGATCGACGGCAAGACCAGCCGTCCCGGCGTCTGCAATGCGCTGGAAACGCTGTTGGTGCACGAAGCCGTCGCGGACAGCTTCATTCCGAAGGCGGCGCGCGCCTTGCGCGAGCGTGGCGTGCAGTTGCGCGGCGACGAACGCGTGCGCCAGCTCGTCGAAGGCGTGGAGCCGGCGACCGAGGACGATTACGCCGCCGAGTTCCTCGACCTGATCATCGCGGTGCGCGTGGTCGATTCGCTGGAAACCGCGATCGCGCACATCCGTCGCTTCGGCTCGGACCACACCGAAGTCATCGCGACCAGCGATCCCGCCAACGCCGACCGCTTCGTCGCCGCGCTGCGCTCGGCCGTGGTGATGGTGAACGCGTCCTCGCGTTTTTCCGATGGTGGCGAGTTGGGCCTCGGCGCGGAAATCGGCATTTCCACGACGCGCTTGCACGCCTACGGCCCGATGGGCGCGGAATCGCTCACGGTGGAACGCTTCGTCGTGCGCGGCGCGGGACAGGTGCGGCATCCGCAGAGCCGTCTACCGCGGAACTGAGCCCGCTTCTCCCGTGTGCGGGAGAAGCAGGGCATCTCACGCGGCGTCCGGACCGCCGGCGCGCGAGTGGTGCAGCGTCGCGCCGCTGCCATCGACTACGCTCACGTCCACGGCGATGCCGGCCCGCACGCTTTCGGTGACGGTGCAGAAGTTTTCGAACTGGCTCAGCACGCGATCCAGCGATTCGTAGTCGGACGCGACGCCGGGAAGTTCCAGCTTCACCGCAATATCGGCCACGCGCACGCGCTTTTCAGCGTTGCGCGCGGTGGTCGACGTGGCCGTGGCGCGCAGCTTGCCGCCGGGGACATTCTTGAACTTGGACAGCGCGAACAGCAGGCTCGCGGACAGGCAATTCAGCACGGCGGCGGCCAGCATCCGCTCGGGATTCGGTCCCGCGTCGTGGCCGAGCGGCGCGGAAAGGTCGGTCGTGAGGTCGGGAATCGCCGATTCGTCGAACTTGACGCGGAATTCGTAGCCGGAAACCTGTTCCAGGCTGATGCTGATAGTGTCGCTCATGGTTTGGCTCCCTCAAGGTGTCGTGCGGAAGGCGGGACGATGTGGCGTGGCCGGCCGCCGGAATGCGAAGTCTCGCACGGCCGGGCGCGCATCAAGGCGAACTGGCGGTGCGATAGGCGGCGTGGCAGGCGGCGCAATGGCCGCTTGCGTCCGCCAGGTGTTTCAGGGCGGCATCGGTACGTCGCCCGCCACGCGCCTCGGCGGCGAGCGCGGAGAAATCCGCGTGCATCGGGCGCGCCATCGCGAACCAGCCGGGCGGCAGCGACGCACGGAAATCGATGCCACTGGGCTGGCCCTTGGAACCGGCCTCTGCGGTGGCCGCCACGGTTTCCCAATCCTCGGCGGCCAGCGCCATCAGCGCGCGGGAAAGCGTTTCCATCCGCACGCGCATCTCGGCACGCAGCGATTCGCGCTCGGCTTCGTCCAGCGGGATGGCAATGCGTGCGTCGGTGGCGTTCGCCTCGTCCGTTCCCGACGGCACTTCCACCCAGAACATGCCGCGCAGTTCGCCTTCGGAAAACCCGGTGGCGGCATCGTCCGGATAGCGTTCGGCGATCGCGGCGCGGATCGGTTCGGCGATGTCGGCGCCGTGGCAGACCAGGCACGGCGCTTCGGTGGCGATGCCGCGGGCGACGCGCAGCGTGCCGCCGTCGCGTTCGGCATGGAGCAGTTGCGCGGGCGGCGTGGCATCGGACTGGCGCAGGAAATTCTGCAACACGCGTTGCTGCCATGGCGCGGGTGCGTTCGCCGGGCTGCGATGGCGCAGCGCGGTGCGGCCGATGCCGACGCCGTGTCGCTGCGATACGGCGGTGGCGATGACGGGTGCCTCCACGTGGCAGAAATCCACCGCCGCGACCGGGCCTTCGCTCTGCATCTTCCGCACCAGCGCGGCGCGCAGGCGCTGGCCGAGATCGGCGATGGCGGCCTGTGCGCGCCGGACGTCGGCGCTTTCGGCATCGGCGACGGCGGGTTCCTGCGCCGTGGCGGCGGCGCTGACGCCGCCCAGCAGCAGTGCGAGGGCGAGGCGTCGGGTGGCATGGCTCATGTCGGCGTTTCCTGTGCGGATGGCGGTTCCGGCGCATGGTCGGGGCGGCGGCGCGACCTGAACCTGGCCAGCATCACGTACAGCAGCGGGATCACCAGCAGCGTCAGCAGCGTCGAGACGAGGATGCCGAAGATCAGCGCGATGGAGAGGCCGTTGAAGATCGGGTCGTCGAGGATGAACAGGGCGCCGGCCATCGCGGCGATGGCGGTCAGCGCGATCGGCTGGGCGCGCACCGCGCAGGCTTCGATGGCGGCGTCTTCCAGCGAGCGGCCGTGCGCGACGAGGTGGTCGATGAAATCCACCAGCAGGATCGAATTGCGCACGATGATGCCGGCCAGCGCGATCATGCCGATCATGCTGGTGGCGGTGAACTGCTTGCCGAGCAGCGCATGGCCGGGCATCACGCCGATGATGGTCAGCGGGATCGGGGCCATGATCACCAGCGGCACCAGATAGCTGCGGAACTGGCCGACCACGAGCAGGTAGATCAGCACCAGCCCGACCGCGTAGGCCAGGCCCATGTCGCGGAAGGTTTCGAAGGTGATCTGCCATTCGCCGTCCCATTTGATCGAGAACGCATCGCGCGACGGCGGCTGCGAGAAGAACCATTGCTCGGGTTCCACGCCGCCGATGGCCTCGGCGGCGATGCGCGACGCCAGCGCGAACATGCCGTAGAGCGGGCTGTCGAGGCGGCCGGCTTCGTCGGCGGTGACGTAGGCCACCGGCAGGCCGTTCTTGTGGAAGATCGCCTTGTCCCATGCTGCATTGCGGCGTTCGACCAGTTCGGCGACGGGCACCAGTGCGCCGCTTTCCGAACGCACGGCGAGCGACAGCAGTTCGTCCAGTTCGGCCTGGTCGCCCGCCGGCAGGCGCAGGCGCACCGGAATGGCCTCGCTGGCGCGGCCCTCGTGGAGATACGTGGCGTCGATGCCCGCGACCGCGGCGGAAAGCGTCTGCGCGATGGCGGCGACTGGAACCCGCAGCCGCGCGGCGCGGTCGCGGTCGATGAAGAGATGTTCGCGCGGCGCGTCGGCCTCGACCGTGGTGTCGATATCGACGATGCCTTCGGTGTCGCCAAAGCGCGTTTCCAGCGCTTTCGCCAGTTCGCGTACGCGCTCGTAGTCCGGCCCGTACACCTCCGCGACGATCGGCGAAAGTACCGGCGGGCCGGGCGGTACTTCGACCACTTTCACCGACGCGCCGTAGTGTTCGCCGATCTTCGCAAGCTGCGGGCGCACGGCGCGGGCGATCTCGTGGCTCTGGCGGCGGCGCTGGCGCTTGTCGATCAGGTTGACCTGCAAATCGCCGAGGTTCGCACCGTTTCTCAGATAGTACTGCCGCACCAGCCCGTTGAAGGTGATCGGCGCGGCGCTGCCGGCGTAGCCCTGGAAATCGCGCACTTCGGGCACGTGCGCCATTGCCTGCGCCAGTTCGGACAGCAGGGCGTTGCTGCGTTCGACCGGTGTGCCTTCGGGTAGATCGACGACGACCTGGAACTCGGATTTGTTGTCGAAGGGCAGCATCTTCAGCACCACCCATTGCAGGCCGGCCAATCCGGCCGCGCCGGCCAGCAGCAGTGCGATGCCGGCGAACAGCGCGATGCGGCGCCTGCGGCTGCGGCCGGCATCGAGGAAGGGCCGCAGCAGGACCTCGAACAGGCGATGCAGGCGCGCGGCATTCGCCGGGACGTTCGCCGGCGCGCTATCGTCGTGGTCGGGATTCCCGTGTGCGTGGTGGCGCAGCAGCTTCAGCGCCAGCCACGGCGTCACCGTCAGCGCGATGGCCAGCGAGATCGCCATGCCGGCCGAGGCATTGATCGGGATCGGCCGCATGTACGGCCCCATCAGGCCCGTGACGAAGGCCATCGGCAGCAGTGCGGCGATCACGGTGAAGGTGGCCAGGATCGTCGGGCCGCCGACTTCATCGACCGCCGGCGGGATCGCTTCGCGCAGGCTTTTCCCGCCATGGGCCATGTGGCGATGGATGTTTTCGACCACGACGATGGCGTCATCGACGAGGATGCCGATGGAGAAGATCAGCGCGAACAGCGAGACGCGGTTCAGCGTGAAGCCCATCGCCCAGGAGGCGAACAGCGTGAGCGCCAGCGTCAGCACCACGGCGCTGCCGACCACGATGGCCTCGCGCCAGCCCAGCGCGAACAGCACCAGCAGCACCACGGACAAGGTGGCGAAGACGAGTTTGTGGATCAGCGTCGCGGCCTTGTCGGCGGCGGTTTCGCCGTAGTCGCGCGTCACCGTGGCCTGCACCGTGTCCGGGATCGTGCCGATGCGCAGGTCATCGAGGCGCGCGCGCAGCGCGGCGGCGATGTCGGCGGCGTTGGTGCCGGGCTGCTTGGCGATGGCCAGTGTCACGGCGGGCGCAACGCCATCGCGCGGGCCGGCGCGGTTCGATGGCGCGCCGTGCCAGACGTAGGTCTGGGGAAGATCGGAACCGCGCCGCACCTGCGCCACGTCGGCCACGCGCAGCGGCTTGCCGCCGTTCGCGCCGACGACCAGTTCCGCGATTTCGTCCGCATCGGCGAACCATGCGCCGACGGTGAGCGGCACGTTGCCCGTGGCGGTGATGCGCGATCCCGGTTCGACCGCGAGGTTCGCAGCGGACAGCGCGGCCGCCAGTTCCGGCAGCGAGAAACCGTGCGCGGCGAGTTTCGCGGCGTCCGGTTCGACCAGCACGGCGCGTTCGGGCGCACCGATCAGGTCGATGTTGCGCGTGCCGGGCACGCGCGAAAGTTCGGTGCGCAGGGTGCGCGCCACGTCCGCCAGTGCGTCGGCATCGACGGCGGGATCGTCGCTCCACAGCGTCAGCGCCAGCACCGGCACGTCGTCGATGCCGAGCGGGCGTACCTGCGGCGTTCCGACGCCGAGGTTCGCCGGCCACAGCGCCGTGTTCGAGGCGAGCTTGTCGTGCAGCCGCACCAGCGCATCGCGGCGCGGCACGCCGACCTGGAATTCGACCGTCACCACGGCCATGCCGGTGCGGCTGGCCGAATAGACGTGCTTGGTCTCCTCGATCTCCGACAGCACCCGTTCCAGCGGTTCGGCGACGAGGCGTTCGACATCGCGCGCGCCAGCACCGGGGAAGGGCACGATGACATCGGCCATCGTCGCGTCGATCTGCGGTTCTTCCTCGCGCGGCGTGATGGCGATGGCGGCCAGGCCGAGCAGCAGGCCGGCAAGCGCCAGCACCGGGGTCAGCGCATGGGCCTGGAATGCCTGTGCCAGGCGGCCGGAAATGCCCAGGCGCATGTCAGCGGTCCGATGCGGCGAGGCGGCGCAGTTCCAGCGCGGCCAGCGCGTCGAGCGCGATGGTTTCGCCCGCTTGCAGTCCGGCGAGCACTTCGGTTTCGCCGTCGGAGCTGCGGCCAATGCGGACCTGGCGCAGGGCGGGAATTCCGCTGGCATCCACGACGAAAACCGAGGCGATTTCCCCGCGCCGTGCCAGCGCCGAATCAGGCACGGCGATCCGTGGCGCCTGGCCGGTGACGAACACGGCCTTGGCGCTCGCGCCCGGGCGCAGCGAGGGATTTTCCCGCTTCGGAAGATCGAGCCGCAGCGTCACGCTGTGCGAGGCGGCGTCGGCCTGCGGGAACGGCGTGACCTTCGCGGCCGCGATGCGCGTCCCGTCGCCGCCCTGCACGAATGCGGCCTGGGCGTTGGCGATGGTCAGCGCCTGCGATTGCGGCACGTCCACCACCAGTCGCAGCGAATCGAACGACAGCAGCGAGAACAGCGCGCTGCCGGGGGCGACGGTTTCGCCCGTTTCGACGTGGCGCGCGGCGATCACGCCGTCGAACGGCGCGCGGACTTCGGTGTAGCCGGCCTGCTGTTCGGCTTCGCGCAACGCGGCGCGCGCGGCGGCCAGTTGCGCTTGTGCGGCCTCGTGCGCGGCGCGGGCCTGATCGAAGACGGCCCGGGAGATCGCGCCTTCCGGACGCAGCGCCGAGGCGCGCTCGAACGCGGCGGCCGCTTCGGCGGCGTTGGCGCGCGCGGCTTCCAGCTCGGCCTGCGCGCGGCGCTGCCTGGCCTGTTGCTCGACTGCCGTGAAGCGCGCCAGCACCTGGTCTTTCGCGAACGCATCGCCGACATCGGCATGCAGTTCGGCTACGCGGCCGCCGGTCTGCGCGGCGAGCGTGGCGCGTTCGACGGCTTCGATCACGCCGTCCCAGTCGCGTTCCAGCGGCCGCATCGCCGTTTCGACGATGCGGGTTTCAAGCGCGGCGCTGGTGTGCGCGGAAGAGGCGGGCGGCGCGGTGTCCGGGCCACCGCAGGCCGTCAGCGCGAATGCGAGGACGGCTTGCGGAAGCGCATGGCGGAGCGGATGTTTCATCGTCGGGCACGGCTCACTTGAAGGCGCAGCCGGATTTGATTCCGAGCCTGGAAAAGACGATGGCGGCGGGGCAGAAGCCGGTGACGCTGGCCTGCAACAGGTTCAGGCCGACGAAGGCGGCGAGCAGCAGCCACCACGGCGAGACGAAATGCGTGAGCAGCACGCTGGCGAGGATCATCAGGCCGGCAAAGCCCAGTACGGCGCGGTCGAGGTTCATGGCGGTTCTCCTTGGGTTGAGTTCAACGGGTACGCATCACGCCCAGCAGCTTGAGCACGTATTTCTCGTACACGGGCTCGGTGTTGCCGGATCTGATCTTCATCAGGAAATATTTTTCGAAGGCGATCTTGGCCAGGTGCACCCACTTGCCCACGCGCGCCCAGGTGACGTTGCGCGGCGGCATCTGCGGCAGCGCCACGAAGGCGGCACCGGTGTTGCCCATGTCGGCCAAGCAGATCGCGTTCCAGGTCGGCACCGCGTCGGCGGGTCTTCCGGCAAGGTCGGCCTGGATGTTCTTCGCCACCGCCGTGACCATCGATTCGATCATGAAGCCGGTCTTGGGCACGCCGGTGGGCACGGGCGTCGGCTCCTGCGGTGCGATCGCCACGCACACCCCGAGCGAGAAGATGTTCCCGAACGACGGATGGCGCTGGTGCGGATCGACCGGCATGAATCCGCGCGGATTGCCAAGCCCTTCGGTATCGCGGATCGCATCGACGCCGGTGAAGGCGGGCAGCACCATCGAGAAGCCGAAGGGCAGGGTGTGTTGCTTCTTCGGTTGCCCGGCTTCGTCCATTTCGGCGATGTCCATCTCGCCATCGCGCACCGCCGCGATCTTCGCGTTGGCGATCCAGCGGATGTCGCGCTGGCGGAACTCGCCTTCCATCAGGCCCTTGGAATCGCCGACGCCGCCCAGGCCCATGTGGCCGATGTAGGGTTCGGGCGTGACGTAGGTCATCGGCACGCGGTCGCGCAGCTTGCGGCGGCGCAGGTCGCGGTCGAGGATCATCGCGAACTCGTAGGCCGGGCCGAAGCAGCTTGCGCCCGCCGCCGCGCCGACCACGATTGGGCCGGGGCGCTTGAGGAATTCCTGATAAGCGCGCCATGCCGATTCCGCGTGCGGCGTGGTGCAGATGGAGTGCGTGAAGCCGCCCTCGGGACCAAGGCCCGGCACTTCGTCGAAGGCCAGGCGCGGGCCGGTGGCGACGATGAGATAGTCGTAGGGAAGGCTGCGACCGTCGCGCAGTTCCACGCGGTTCTCCGAAGGAAAGACCCGAGCCGCGCCGGCGGGTTCGAATTCGATGCCTTTCCGGCGCAGGCACGCGGCCGCGTCGAGCAGGATGTCGGTCGGCTTGCGCCAGCCCACCGCCACCCACGGGTTGGAAGGCGTGAACGAAAAGCTGCCGCCTTCTCCCACCACCCGTATCGAATGTTCCCGGCCCAGCAGGGCGCGCAGCTCGTAGGCGGCACTCATGCCGCCGATGCCCGCCCCCAGTATCACGATGTTCGATGTCGCGATGTTCGCCATGTCCTCTGTTCCTCCCTCGTTTTGTTGGCCTTCTCCGGGACCTGGAGATGGGCGCTTGCATGTAGATTAGCTTTCACTTATATTAGTGTCAACTAATTAAATAGAAGCGAAATGACTGTCACCGCCAACGATCTCGTGGCCGCCGCCCACCGCGACATCCATCAGGTTTCCGCGCTCGAACTGTCCGGGCTGGCGCGTGACCAGTACGTGCTGATCGACGTGCGCGAACCTGAGGAATACGCGGCCGGCCACCTGCCCGGCTCGATCAACCTGCCGCGTGGTGTGCTGGAATTCCGCATCGAGGCGCACCCGGCGCTGGCCTGCCGGGCCAGCCCGGAACTGTCGGACAGGGATCGCCCGCTGGTGCTGTACTGTCTGACCGGCGGACGCTCCGCGCTGGCCGCCGACAGCCTGCAAAAGCTCGGCTTCTCGCAGGTGAAGTCGCTGGCCGGCGGTATTGCCGCCTGGCGCGATGCCGGATTGCACCTCACCCACGAATGAACCCATCGGAATGAAATCTCGCCCGTCCTCTCCCGTCGAACCCGGCCGCCTTGTGCTGGATCCGTCCGAAATGCGCCAGCACGCCGGCTCCGCCGCGCAGTTGCTCAAGGCGCTGGCGAACGAGAAGCGCCTGATGATCCTGTGCCTGCTGGCCGAGGGAGAACGCTCGGTCGGCGAATTGAATGCCCTGCTCGATCTCTCCCAATCGGCCTTGTCGCAGCATCTGGCGGTGCTGCGCGAGGAAGCGCTGGTGCAGACCCGGCGCGAGGCGCAGACGATCTTCTATTCGCTGGTTCCCGGCCCGGCGTTCCAGGTGATCCAGACGCTGCACGGCATCTATTGCGCACCGCACGGTAAGGCGGGGGCGTCGTGATCGGGTTCCTGAAGTCGCTGTTCGGCCGGGGCGGCGAAAGCATCGGTCCGCAGGAAGCGGTGCGGCGCATGAACGGCGGTGCGGTGCTGGTGGACGTGCGCGAGGCGGGCGAGTTCGCGTCCGGCCACGCGCGCGATGCGCGGCATTTGCCGCTGGGCCGCATCCGCGCCGGAGGCGTGGCCGCGATCGATGCGCTCGGTTTGGCCGGCGACGTGGAGGAAGTGCTGCTGATCTGCCACAGCGGCATGCGCTCGCGCCTGGCGCAGGCCGCGCTTTCCAGGGATACGAAACGACGCTACGTCAACGTCGCCGGTGGCATGTCGGCATGGGCCGCCGGCGGGCTGCCGGTGGTGCGCCGATGATCCGTTCCTCGCATGAAGCCGAAGCGATGACCGCAAAAGCCGACACCGCGCACTGGAACGCGCGCATCGAGAGCGCCGCTTGCGTCTTCGGCACCGCGCCTGCCGGACACGACAGCGAACCCGCCGAAGGCGCGGGGCATCGCGGCATGCCGGCGCTGATCGACCTCGTTGCGCACCGGCGCTGAAACCCTCCGAACCATTCAGGCAAGGCCATCCCATGTCCGCGAACCGCTACCAGGAACTCACCGCCAACATCAACCGCCACCTCGCGCCGCTGCGCAGCGGCATTCCCGATGCGATGCAGGGTTTCGGCGCCCTGGCCCGTGCCGCGATGGCCAAGGGCGCGCTCGACGAGAAGGCCAAGGAACTGATCGCGCTGGCGATCGGCGTTGCGGTGCGATGCGACGGTTGCCTGGGCTTCCACGCCAAGGCGCTGGTGCGGCTGGGCGCGAGCGAGGCGGAAGTGCGCGAGATGCTCGGCGTGGCCGTTTACATGGGCGGCGGCCCGTCGCTGATGTACGCCGCCCATGCCTGGGAGGCTTACCAGGAGTTCGCCGGCACTGCGACAAAATGACACAGGCAAGCCGGGGCCGTTCGCGGGCGGGCGGCATCTATAATTTCAGTAATTTCTGAAATAACGGTAATTCAATGCTTCTCGACCACGGCACCGAACGCTTCGTCCTGCACTTCGGCGAGATGGGCAGCCGCTGGGGCGTGAACCGCACCGTGGGGCAGATCTACGCGCTGCTGTTCTTGTCCGAGCGCCCGCTCAACGCCGACGAGATCGGCGCGGCGCTGGGTTTTTCGCGCTCCAACGTCAGCATGGGACTGAAGGAACTGCAGTCCTGGCGGCTGGTGCGGATGACGCACCAGCCCGGCGACCGGCGCGAATTCTTCTCCACGCCCGGCGACGTGTGGGAAATCTTCCGCACGCTGGCGCAGGAAAAGCGCAAGCGCGAGATCGAGCCCACGCTCACGGTGCTGCGCGAACTGCTGCTGGACCGCGACGGCGAAGGCGACAGCCACGCGCGCCAGCGCATGGCGCAGATGCTGGAACTGATCGAGCTGGCCAGCGGCTGGTTCGACGAAATCCGCGACCTGCCGCCTGAAACCCTGCAAGGCCTGATGCGGCTGGGCGTGAAGGTGCAGAAGCTCCTGGGCTGGGCGGACCGCCTGAAAGTCTCCCGCCGCGATGCGCCCGCCGCATCGCTTTCTGCCGACGTTCCGCAAGACGCCGACGCGCTCGAAGACGTTTTCCCCGATACCCCACCGATGGACCGCTGAAGAACAAGGACCCAGGCCATGACCCCGGAACCTCTAGTAGTCGAACTATCGCGGCTGCAATTCGCCGCGACTGCGATGTACCACTTCCTGTTCGTCCCGCTGACGCTCGGCATGAGCTTCATGCTGGCGATCATGGAGTCGGTCTACGTGATGACTGGCAAGGAAATCTACAAACAGATGACGAAGTTCTGGGGCAAGTTGTTCGGTATCAACTTCGCGCTGGGCGTGGCCACCGGAATCACGATGGAGTTCCAGTTCGGCACCAACTGGTCGTACTACTCGCAGTACGTGGGCGACATCTTCGGCACGCCGCTGGCGATCGAAGGACTGATGGCGTTCTTCCTGGAATCGACCTTCGTGGGGCTGTTCTTCTTCGGCTGGGACAAGCTCAGCCGGGTCAAGCATCTGATGGTGACCTGGCTGGTGGCGCTGGGCTCGAACTTCTCGGCGCTGTGGATCCTGATCGCCAACGGCTGGATGCAGTACCCGGTGGGTGCCAGCTTCAATCCGGAAACGCTGCGCATGGAGATGGACAGCTTTGCCGAGGTGTTCTTCAATCCGGTGGCGCAGGTCAAGTTCGTGCACACGGTTTCGGCCGGCTATGCCACGGCGGCCTGCTTCGTGCTGGGCATCAGCGCCTGGTATCTGCTCAAGGGCCGGCACCTCGCGTTCGCGCAGCGCAGTTTCGCGATCGCGGCCGCCTTCGGCCTGGCTTCGGTACTGTCGGTGATCACCCTGGGTGACGAAAGCGGCTACGAGATCGGCCATTCGCAGAAGGTCAAGCTGGCCGCAATCGAGGGCATGTGGGAAACGCACGAGCCGCCGGCGCCGTTCACCGTGGTGGGCATGATCGACTCGGAGAACATGAAGACCGATTACGCGATCGAAATCCCGTGGGTCATGGGCCTGATCGCAACCCGTTCGGTCGACAAGCCGATCACCGGCATCCGCGATCTGGTGGCCGAACACGAGGTCAAGATCCGCAACGGCATGCAAGCCTACGCCGCGTTGCAGCAGGTGCGCGCGAACCCGGACGATGCTGCCGCCCGCGCCCGCCTGATGGAACACCAGGCCGATCTGGGCTACGGCCTGCTGGTCAAGCGCTACGCTCCGGATGTGGTGGATGCCACCGACGAACAGATCGCGCAGGCGGCACGCGACGGGATTCCGCCGGTCGGGCCGCTGTTCTGGGCCTTCCGCATCATGGTGGGTGCCGGCTTCTTCATGCTCGGCGTGTTCGTGCTGGCGATCATCGCAACCTCGCGCAATACCGTGTTGCGCCAGCGCTGGCTGCTGAAGCTGGCGGTGTTCACGATCCCGATGCCGTGGATCGCCTCGGAAATGGGCTGGTTCGTGGCCGAGGTCGGACGCCAGCCATGGACCGTGGCGGAAATCCTGCCGACCTGGATCAGCGTGTCCTCGCTCAGCGTCGGTGATCTGATCTTCAGCCTGGGCGGTTTCGTGCTGCTCTACACCGCGCTGCTGGTGGTGGAGATGTACCTGATGATCAAGTTCGCGCGCCAGGGGCCGGATGATCCGACTCCGGCCGGCGGTGCCGATGCACCGTCGCTGACCAGCGTGCAGCAGGCCTGAGGAGAACCGCCATGACCGAACTTCTCGCTTTCCTGATGAGCTATGAAACCCTGCGTTTCATCTGGTGGCTGTTCCTGGGCGTGCTGCTGATCGGCTTCGCGATCATGGACGGCTTCGATCTGGGTGTCGGTGCCCTGCTGCCATGGGTGGCGCGCACCGATGACGAGCGCCGCGTGCTGATCAACGCCATCGGCCCGACCTGGGAAGGTAACCAGGTCTGGTTCATCCTCGGCGGCGGCGCGATCTTCGCGGCCTATCCGCTGATCTACTCGGCCGCCTTCTCCGGCTTCTTCGTGGCGCTGATCCTGGTGCTGTTCGCGCTGATCCTGCGGCCGGTCGGTTTCGACTACCGCAGCAAGCTGCCGGACCCGCGCTGGCGCTCGATGTGGGACTGGGGCCTGTTCATCGGTGGCTTCGTGCCGGCGCTGGTGTTCGGCGTGGCCTTCGGCAACCTGCTGCAGGGCGTGCCGTTTCATTTCGACGATTCGTTGCGGGTGCACTACGAAGGCGGTCTGCTCGGGCTGCTGAATCCGTTCGGCCTGCTGGCCGGCGTGGTCAGCCTGTCGATGCTGGTGATGCAGGGAGCTGCGTTCCTGCAACTGAAGACCGTCGGCCACCTGCGCGAGCGTGCGCGCCGTGCGCTGGGTATGGCGGCAGTGGTGTTCGCGCTGAGCTTCGCGGGTGCTGGGCTGTGGATCGGTTTCGGCATCGACGGCTATGTGCTGACCGCGTTCGCCGGCACCGAAGCCGCTTCCAATCCGGTGGCCAAGGAAGTGGTGCGCCAGGCCGGTGCCTGGTTCGCCAATTTCAACGCCGCGCCGGTGTTGTGGCTGGTGCCGTTGCTGGCTTTCGCCGGTGCCTTCGGTACCTGGTGGCTGGCGGCCCGGCGACCCGGCGCGGGCTTTATCGCCAGTTCGGTGGCGGTGGCCTGCACCATCCTGACCGCCGGCATCGCGATGTTCCCGTTCATGATGCCCTCCAGCCTGGAGCCGTCGCACAGCCTCACCGCATGGGATGCGACCTCTAGCCTGCTGACGCTGCGCTGGATGTTCTGGATGACGGTGCTGTTCCTGCCGCTGATCCTGTTCTACACCAGCTGGGTATTCCGCGTGCTGCGCGGACCGGTGACGCTGGAACAGGTCAGCGACTCGCACGAGCATTACTGAGCGGAACAAAGGAGAACGAACATGTGGTATTTCGCGTGGATCCTCGGCGTGCTGATGGCCTGTTTCGCCGGCATCATCAATGCGATGTGGCTGGAATTCCGTGGTTATCCGGACGAGGACGGCAACGACCGGCGCTGACCGGTGGAGCCTGCCATCAGCAGCGATGCGCAGTGGCTGCAACAGCGCACCGCATCGGTCTCCGGGCTGGTGCGTCTGGCCGGGCTGGCCGGTGCGGCGGCGGTACTGGCGCATGTCGGATTCGCCGCTGCGCTGGCATTCGCCGTCGCTGCCTGGGTGCAAGGGCGTTTTGATACCGGCTGGCAGTTGCTGGCGATGGTGCTGGCAATCGGCGCGCGCAGTGGGCTGCTGGCACTACGCGACCACGCCGGCAGCCTCGCCGGGTTGAAACTGCGCCAGCAGGTGCGGGCCGAGGTGCTGGATACGCTGGAACGCCTCGGCCCGCTGCGCGGCCACGCCGGTGACGACGGTGCGTTGTCGACGCTGGTCACGGAACAGGTCGATGCGCTGGACGGCCATGTCTCGCGCTACCTGCCGCAACGCCTGACGATCGCGCTGGCCCTGCCCGCACTGCTGCTGGCGGTAACGCCGTTCAGCTGGATGGCGCTGCTGATCCTGGCCGGAACCGCACCGCTGATTCCGATGTTCATGCATCTGGTCGGGCGTGGTGCGGCGGCGGCCAGCCAGCGCCAGGCCGATGCCCTGGCGCGGCTTGGCGGACAGTTCCTGGATCTGGTCCGGGGTCTGCCGATGCTGCGCCTGCTGGGCCAGGTGATGCCGGCCGCCGCGCGTCTCGGACGCGGCATCGAGGATTACCGCAGCCGCACCATGCAGGTGCTGCGGCTGGCCTTCCTGTCCTCGATGGTGCTGGAGCTGTTCGCCTCGCTCTCGATCGCGATGCTGGCGCTGTATCTGGGCCTGTCGCTGCTCGGGCGTCTGGATATCGGCCACTACGGCCAGACGATGACGCTGGGTCCGGCGCTGTTCATGCTGCTGCTGGCACCGGAGTTCTACGCCCCGCTGCGCCAGCTCGGCGCCGATTACCACGTGCGCGCCGATGCGCTGGCCGCCGCTGCCGGGCTGCGTGGATTGCAGGCGCAACTTCCGGCTGCGGCCACTGCAACGGCAGAGATGCCTGCGAGCACGGCACGCAGCGATCCGGCAGCGCCGCTGATCGTGTTCGAGCATGTCGGCCTGCGTCATGCCGACGGGCGCGTGGCGCTGGAAGACGTGAGCTTCGCCGTCAACGCCGGGGAGCGGATCGCACTGCGCGGTGCCAGCGGCTCGGGCAAGAGCACGCTGCTGGCGCTGGCCGCCGGCCTGATCCAACCAACCTCCGGCCGCGTCCTGATCCATGGCCAGGCACTGGACACCGCCCACTGGTGGCCGCGTCTGGGCTGGATGGAACAGCGCCCGGAATGGTTCTCCCAATCCATCCGCGACAACGTGCTGGTCGGACAGCCAGCCGACGAGGCGCGACTGTGGAAGGCGCTGGCCGAAGCCGGACTGGACGAAGTGGTCCACGCCCTGCCCGGCCAGGCCGATGCGGTGGTCGGCAGCGCACAGGGCACGCTGTCGGGCGGGCAACTGCAACGCCTGGCACTGGCCCGTGCGCTGGCACGCGATGCCGATGTCTGGCTGCTGGATGAGCCCTTCTCGCAACTGGACGCGGAAACCGGCATGCGCCTGCGCCACACCCTGGGCCTGGCCAGCCACGGCCGCACCGTGCTGATGGCCACGCACGAAAGCGAAGACCCGGACTGGATCAGCCGCACCCTGCTGCTGGAACGCGGCCGGCTGCTGGCCGACAGCAGCCGACCGGACGCATCGGAACCCGGCACATGAGCGGCATCGACCGGAAACCGCCGCGCGATGCCGCCATCCCGCGTTTCTTGCAGCCGCGCCATCTGCGCTGGTTCGCGCTGGCCGCACTGCTGGGCAGCATCACCCTGCTCGCCTCGCTCGGGCTGCTGGCGCTGTCCGGCCACTTGATCACAGCCACCGCCATTGCCGGCGGCAGCGTCGCCAGTGCGGCGGTGTTCGACATCTTCCGCCCCGGCGCGATGATCCGCTTCTTTGCCATTGCCCGCACCGCCGGGCGTTATGGCGAACGCATCGTCTCGCACGAAGCGGTGCTGCGGCTGCTGGCCGACCTGCGCCGGCATGCCTTCTCGCGTCTGGCACGGCTGGCACCCGAACCGCTGGCGCGCATGGCCGATGGCGACCTGTTGCAACGCCTGGTCAGCGACATCGACACCCTCGACGAAGCACCGCTGCGGGTCTGGCTGCCGTGGCTGTGGAGCCTGCTGGTCACGGCCGTCGCGTTGCTATTGCTGAACCGGGCGCACCCGCAACTGGCGCTGGGCGCGCTGCCCTGGTTGCTGATGGCGGCACTGGGTCTGCCACTGCTGCTGGCCTTCGGCGCGCGCCGCAATGGCAAACGTCTGGCCGCCTTCGGTGCCCGCCGTCGCAGCGAACTGATCGATGTACTGCGCGGTTTCATCACCCTGCGCCTGAGTGGTGCCTGGCAACAGCGCCGCGCCGACTGGCTGGCCAACGACCAGGCCCTGCTGCAACTGCAATGGCGCCAGCGCCTGCTCGAATCCCTGGCCGTGGCCGGCATCACCGCGCTGGTCGGGCTGGCCACCTGGCAAACCGCACGCCTCGGTCACGCCCTGCTCGCCAGCGATGAGGTGAGTGCACCATGGCTGGTGCTGGCGATCCTGGCGGCATTCGGCACATTGGAAGCCATCGCCCCCTGCGCCGGCGTGGTATTGGCCCATGGCCGCGCACGCGCCGCCGCCGACCGGCTGGAGGCGCTGTATCGGCTTGAACCGTCGCTGGATTTTCCTGACCAATCATCCGCGCCCCTGTTGCCCGATCACGCCGGCGGGCTGGCGCTCATGATGGAAGACGTGCACTTCCGCTGGCCCGGCCGCAACGTCGGCATCGAGGTGGACGCGCTGTGTATCCAGGCCGGTGAACGGGTACTGGTCAGCGGCCCGTCCGGCAGCGGCAAGTCGACATTCGCCGCGCTGGCCGCGCGCATTGTCGACCCGGATCGCGGCACGATCCGCTTTGGCGGACACGCGTTGCATCGCTTCGATGAAACCACGCTGCGCCGGCATATCGCCCTGCTGCCGCAGCGCCCGCACCTGTTTGCGATGACGCTGGCGGAAAACCTGCGGCTGGGCAATCCACAGGCCAGCGACGACGAACTGCGCGCCGTGCTGGCTGCCGTGGATCTGCAGCACTGGCTGACACAACTGCCCGACGGCCTGGCCACACCTGTCGGCGAATACGGTCGCGGACTTTCCGGCGGCGAAGCCCGGCGCGTGGCGATCGCCACGGTACTGCTGCGCAAGGCCGCACTCACCATCCTGGACGAACCCTTCGAGGGCCTGGATGCCGCCACGGCGGCACAGGTTGCGCGCGGGATCGATGCCTGGCTCGGCCCGGCCACGCTCGTCGCGATCACGCATCGCGCCGTGGAGTTCGGCGCGCGGACGCGGCGCATGTCGATGCGCGAAGGGCGATTGTTTCCCGTGCCATAGCGCCGTCCACGCGCGGGTTGCGGGCACTGCGGATGCGGGAATCCGCTTGCCAGCGCCGCACCGCGCCACTAGAGTGCCGCCCGTCATCGGGGAGTAGCCGCCTTCGCAACGAAGGGGCGAACGTCAACATACTTGGCCTCAAACGGCCATGGCGTTCGCGGCATGGAACCTTCGGGTTCGCCTGGCAAGACCTTTGGCTTCGTTGTCCACGTGCGGCTGGCGGTGGATGGCGAAGTCATCGGTATATTCGCCAGCCTGAGGAAACCCACATGGATGCACTCATCGCTTCGTTCTGCATGGTCGCCATCGCCGAGATCGGCGACAAGACGCAACTGCTTTCCTTCGTGCTGGCCACACGCTTTCGCGGCAAGGCGCTGGCCATCATCGCCGGCATCTTCGTGGCGACGGTATTCAACCACGCGCTGGCGGCGACGGCGGGCGACATCGTGGCGCGCTACGTGAGTGCGGACGTGTTGCGCTGGGTGCTCGGGCTGTCGTTCCTCGCGTTCGCGGTGTGGGCGCTGATTCCAGACAAGCTCGACGAAGACGAAGGCGGTGCGCGCAAGCCGTCGAAATACGGCGCGTTCGCCACCACGACGGCGCTGTTCTTCCTCGCCGAGATGGGCGACAAGACCCAGCTTGCAACCGTGGCCTTGGGCGCGAAGTACAGCAGCCTCGTGCTGGTGGCCATCGGCACCACGCTGGGCATGATGGCCGCCAATGTGCCGGCGGTTCTGATCGGTGAACGACTTGGGCAGAAGTTCCCGCTGGCGAAGATGCGCTTCGTGGCGGCGGTGCTGTTCGCGGTGTTTGGAGCGCTGATTCTGCTCGACCTGGACATCGGCCTGGGCCTGGGCGATTTATGACCAGGCCCTGTGGCAGCGGGCCACGCCCCGGCGTTCAGGCCTCGGTGGACAGCAACCCCTGCCGCTCGATGAACCCGATCACGGTCTCCAACCCGACACCGCGCGGCAGGTCGGTTGTCACGAAGGGGCGCTCGCCGCGCATCCTTTTCGCGTCGCTTTCCATCACGTCCAGATTCGCGCCCACATAGGGCGCAAGATCGGCCTTGTTGATGACGAGCAGATCCGAGCGGGTGATGCCCGGCCCGCCCTTGCGCGGCACTTTCTCGCCACCGGCCACGTCGATCACGTAGATCGTCAGATCCGACAGCTGCGGGGAGAACGTGGCGGCGAGGTTGTCGCCGCCGGATTCCACGAACACGATGTCCGCATCGGGAAAGCGTTCCAGCATGCGATCGATGGCTTCCAGGTTGATCGAAGCGTCCTCGCGGATCGCGGTGTGCGGGCAGCCGCCGGTTTCAACGCCCAGAATGCGCTCGGGCTCCAGCGCGCCGGCTACCGTCAGCAGGCGCTGGTCTTCCCGGGTGTAGATGTCGTTGGTGATGACGACGAGGTCGTAGCGCTCGCGCATCGCCTTGCAGAGCTTTTCCAGCAACGTGGTCTTGCCCGAGCCGACCGGGCCGCCGATGCCCACGCGCAGCGGTGGAAGGGGTTTGGTCCGGGCGGTGGGGATGGTGGTCATGCGGGTCTGGATGAGGGTCAGGAGCGGAACAGGCGCGAGTACTGCGTCTCGTGCCGGGAGGACAGGATGGCGAGCATGGGTGCGAAGTTCGTCGCGGCGTTCGCCGGGAGGACTTCGGCGCGTTCGAGCCATTGCGGCAGGCGCAAGGCCAGGCGGCGTTGCATCGCCTGGCCGTCGTCCTGCCCGAGCGGGATCGCTTTCAGCGCGGCCATGCTCAGGTTTTCGATCAACGCATAGCCCAGCGCATGCAGGCCAAGCGCGGCATTCAGCCCAAGCAGCCGCGCGGCCAGCGCATGCACGGTGACGAAGGCCGGCGGCGATAGCGCATCGAGGATTTCGCGCTGCGCCGGCGACAGCGCCTCGCTGCCCGGCAACGCTCGCAGCCACAGCAGCAGCGAGCGGCCGGTCTGTTCGTTTTCCAGACGCAGTTCGGCGCTTTCGCGGCTGGCGATGAGCCAGCGGTTGTGCATGGCGATGGCTGTTCCATCGGGTTGCTCCCACGCAAAAAACAGGGCGTGCCACAACGGCGCATCGCCGTGCAGCCACGGGCCTTCGAGCATGTCGCCGATGAAACGCTCGGCGCTGGCCGCATCCGTTACGAAGCCGGCATCCAGTGCCGCTTCCAGCCCGAGCGAATGGCTGAATGCGCCGACCGGCAGCGAGGGCGAGGCCAGTTGCAGCAGGCCCGAGAGCGCGAGGGCATCGACGTTCACCGCAGCGCGCCGCCACCGTGATGCAGGAACAAGGATTGCGCCAGGGCCTGATCCTCAGCGAAGGTTTCGTCGTGGCCGTGGCGATGGCCGCCGCCGTAGGCACCGGATTCGGGCTGGAACGGCGCGCGGACGTGTTCGGTGGCGACACCGAGGCGATGCAGCATGTCCTCCAGTACCGGATCCGGTTCTATGGCCAGATACCCGTCGCCCACTTCCACCGGGATGTGCCGGTTGCCCAGGTGATAGGCCGCGCGCGTCAACGCCAACGCATCGGAGGCGGTGATGCGAACCACATCCTCGTCCGCCGCCACGACGAGAAAACGAATCTCCCCCTCGCCCATCAGCCGGTCGCCCGGCTGCATCGTGGTGCCCGGCGGTAGCGCGACAGCCAGCACGCGGCCATCGGGCAGGTCGATACGCTGGCGGCTCTTGCGGCGCGCCTGGAAATCCAGCGGCAACGGCTGTGCCGGTGCGTTATCCAGTTCGCAGGTTTCGTGCGGCAGATGCCAGCGCAGGGAGATCATGGCAAACGGAACACGTCGATCAGAACAGGAAATACCGCTGCGCCAGCGGCAGCGACTGTGCCGGCTCGCACCACAAGGGTTCGCCATCGGCAGTGACGATGTAAGTCTGCGGATCGACGTCGATGCGCGGGGTCGCAGTGTTATGAATGAGGTCGGCCTTGCGCACCGAGCGGCAGTTCTTCACCGCGACCAGCGGCTTCTGCAAGCCGTAGCGCTCGCCGATGCCGGCTTGCAGCGCGGCCTGCGAGACGAAGCTGATCGAGGATTCCGACAAACTGCGCCCGAACACGGCGAACTGCGGGCGGTAATGCACCGGCTGCGGTGTGGGAATGGAGGCGTTCGGGTCGCCCATTGCGGCCATCGCGATGCTGCCGCCCTTGAGGATCAGCGACGGCTTCACCGCGAAGAAGGCCGGTTTCCAAAGCACCAGGTCGGCCCATTTGCCCACTTCCACCGAGCCCACTTCATGCGCGATGCCATGCGCCAGCGCCGGGTTGATCGTGATCTTGGCGATGTAGCGCTTGATGCGGAAATTGTCGTGCCGCGCCGTGTCGCCAGGCAGCGCGCCGCGCTGGGTTTTCATCTTGTGCGCGGTCTGGAAGGTGCGGGTGATGACTTCGCCGACGCGGCCCATCGCCTGGGAGTCCGAACTGACCATCGAAAACACGCCCAGATCGTGCAGGATGTCCTCGGCGGCGATGGTTTCGCGCCGGATGCGGCTTTCGGCGAAGGCTATGTCCTCGGCGATGGATGGATCCAGGTGATGGCAGACCATCAGCATGTCCAGGTGCTCGTCCAGCGTGTTGACGGTGAACGGGCGTGTGGGGTTGGTGGAGGAGGGCAGCACGTTCGGCAGTGCGGCGGCCTTGATGATGTCCGGGGCGTGGCCGCCCCCGGCGCCTTCGGTGTGATAGGTGTGGATGGTGCGGCCCTTGAATGCGGCCAGCGTGACTTCCACGAAGCCGGATTCATTGAGCGTGTCGGTATGGATGGCGACTTGGGTATCGGTTTCTTCGGCCACCGACAGCGCGCAGTCGATCGCCGCGGGCGTGGTGCCCCAATCCTCGTGCAGCTTCAGTCCGATGGCTCCGGCGGTGATTTGTTCGCGCAGCGCACCGGGCAGGCTGGCATTGCCCTTGCCGAGAAATCCCAGGTTCATCGGGAACGCATCGGCGGCCTGCAACATGCGTTGCAGGTGCCAGGGGCCGGGCGTGCAGGTGGTGGCATTGGTGCCGGTCGCCGGGCCGGTGCCGCCACCGATCATCGTGGTGATGCCGGAGGCGAGCGCTTCTTCGATCTGCTGCGGGCAGATGAAATGGATGTGGCTGTCGATGCCGCCGGCGGTGAGGATCGAACCTTCACCGGCGATGATCTCGGTGCCCGGCCCGATGACGATGGTAACGCCCGCCTGCACGTCTGGATTCCCGGCCTTGCCGATGCCGCTGATGCGGCCGTGCTTGATGCCCACGTCGGCCTTGACGATGCCCCAGTGGTCGATGATGAGCGCATTGGTGATGACGGTATCGGCGCAATCGGCCGATTCGCGCTGGCTCTGGCCCATGCCGTCGCGGATGGTCTTGCCGCCGCCGAACTTCACCTCCTCGCCATAGATCGTGAAGTCCTGCTCCACCTCGACGATCAGGTCGGTATCGGCCAGTCGCATGCGATCCCCCACGCTGGGGCCGAACATTTCCGCATAGGTCCGACGTGAAATCTTCGCCATCACAGCGCTCCCATCACGCGACCGGCGAAGCCGAAGACGATGCGGTCGCCTGCGAACGGCACCAGTTCCACGGTACGGCTCTGGCCCGGCTCGAAGCGCACCGCGGTACCGGAAGGAATATCCAGACGATGGCCGCGCGCAGCCTTGCGATCGAACACCAGTGCGTCGTTGACCTCGAAGAAGTGGTAGTGCGAACCGACCTGTATGGGGCGGTCGCCGGTATTGGCGATGCGCAATGCGATGCGCGGGCAGCCGGCGTTGAGTTCGATCTCACCGTCTTCGATCAGGAATTCGCCGGGAATCATCGCGTCAGGCTCCGATGGCGCCGGCAAGCAGCGCGAGGCCGGCGACCAGCGTCAGCGAGCCGGCGGCAGGCGTGGCCCAGCGCGCGTGCCGGTTGGACAGTTGTCCGGCATAAGCGCCTCCCAGATGCAGCGTCAGCGTTGCCACCACCATGCCGGCCAGCCATGGCGCGGCATTGCCTTGCGGCAACTCGCTGCCATGCGCGTAGCCGTGCGCGAGCGCGAGTGCGCCTGCGAGCGCCGCCATCGCGGCCACTGGCCACCGTGCCTGCGTCAGCATCAGCGCGCCGAGTGCCACGACCGAGGCGGCAATCAACCATTCCTGATACGGCAGCGTGCCGTGTCCGAGACCAAGCAGCGCACCGCCAAGCATCGACACCGCAAACACCAGCGGCACCACCCACCAGCGTCTTGCTTTCGACGCTGCGCTCCACCAGCCCACTGCGACGATCGCCAGCAGGTGGTCGATTCCGGTCAAGGGATGCAGCAGGCCATCCAGCACACCGGAGGCGGCATGGCCCGGATGCGCTAATGCGGGGGCGGCGATGGAGAACAAGATCAGCAACGCGGCGGAACGGACGATGACGTGCATGGCAGGAAGTCGTAGGCGGAAAGGAGTCAGCGGATGGGATCGTGCACCGTGACCAGCTTGGTGCCGTCGGGAAAGGTGGCTTCGACCTGGACGTCCGGGATCATTTCCGCGATGCCGTCCATCACGTCCTGGCGTGTCAGGAGTGTGGTGCCGATCTGCATCAGTTCGGCGACGCTGCAGCCATCGCGCGCGCCTTCCATGATCGAGGCGCTGATGAACGCGATGGCCTCCGGATAGTTGAGTTTCAGCCCGCGCGCGCGGCGGCGCTCGGCCAGCAGCGCGGCGGTGAAGATCAAGAGCTTGTCCTTTTCGCGCGGGGTCAGTTCCACGGTTCGTATCCTCGAAAATCCTCACGTCGCCCAGATGCGTGGCCGGTATGCAGCGTGGCCCAGGGCCAGCGGCCGCAGCGCCGACCACGCCGATTCCAGCAGCGCACGCAATGGCTCCGAATCGCACCCCAGCGCGCGCACCAGCAACAGTTCCGCCGGTGCCGGCAACCAGGTTGCTGCGGTGCACAATGGAGCTTGCACCCAATTGCCCGCTTCGTGCAAGCCAGCGCCCGCCCCGATGGCGGCACGCACCGCCTCCAGCGCCGCTTCCGGCGCAGCGGCAAGGCGCGGTGAAGCGGCCCACAGCATGCCCATGACGGGATAACCGGCCAGCCCGGTCAGGCTGTGGCGCGCCGGATCGTCAGCGCGCAGATCGGCCCGCTCCGCAAACACGGGATGTCCATCGCGCGCGATGTTCAGGGATTGGCGAAAACGCCCCGTCGGCCAGTCGTCCCCGGCGGCGGTGCGACCCAGTTGCACGATGTCCCACCCCAGCGTGGCCGAACCGCGCGCCAGATGCAGGTCGAGCGCCTGCACCGCATCGGCACCATCGAACAGGATCGCCTCCTGCGGCAGCCATTCGAGCGTGGCCGCTGCGGCCACATGCAGCGCGATCCGCTGCATCGCGGCGCGCCCGGCGCTGCGATACCACTTGGCCGCTCCGGGGGTGCTGAGCAGCGCGTGAGCGCCTTCGTCCACCTGTACGCCGATGTCCAGCGCATCGCCGCCGGCGATGCCGCCGGGCGGATGCAGCAGCAGCGTTTCGCAGGTATCGCGTCCTTTCGGATACAGCGGCTTCTGTACCCGCAGCGGCCCGCGATGGCGGTTCTCGGTCAGTCGCGTGGCGCCATCGAGCTGCGAAAAGCGCAGCGCCAATTCGGCGTGCCAGGGTGGAGGCGCAAGCGTGGAGCGGGGCGGCGGCAGATTCATTCCATGATCCTCGCCGCGTATGCCGGGGATGTCCACGTGCTGCCGGTGTCGGAGGTCAACGAGGGGGGAGTGATCGTGCGCCACCTCCGCCGGGCCTCCTGCCTGGCGGCGGCAGGAACGGCGGCTGGCTTTCGAACCATTGGCGCGGTTTGATGAAGCGGAAGTCCCGTTCGCCCTGGCGCAGTTCCAGACCCAGGCCGAGCGCGCCCCAACTGGCGTAGATATCGCCATCGGGTTTGCGTTCGGAAAGGCGCAGTCGGGCTTGCAGGTCGAAGCGGTCGTTGCTGGCGTCGAGGTCTTCCAGCACCAGTTCTCGATCGAGCAGATGCACGCGGCCGACGAGGTTGATCCGACCGGCATCGACGATTCGCCCGATCCATTTGGGCAAGGTCTTGCGGGTGGCGTAGAGCGCGAGCAGGAAGCCGGCGTCGCGCATGTCCATGCGCGCCTGGCCGTCGATCCGCAATGGCTGGCCGAGATCGGCGTGGCCGCGTTCGATGCGGATGTCCGCGTCCCACGGTGCCTGCCGTTCGTTGGGCGGTTCGAGGATGCGGGTGTTGGAGAGCTTGAGCGTGCTGCCGTCGGCGGAAAAGGCCGTGCCGCCGAGTTTTCCGCCTTGCAGCCTGGCATCGAGTTTCAGATCGGTGCGCACCGCCAGTTCGCCGATGCCAAGGCCCGCATCGCGCGCGGTGACGAGGAAGCTGCCTTCGCTGCGTTCGTCTTGCACGTAGGTACGCATGTCGGCGGAGACGGTACCGCTGCCGGAAAGGATCTTCATGCCCCCGGCGTTCTGGTAGCGGGTGAAGCGGGTGAGGTCGGGTATCTTCGCGTCGGTGAAGCGCAGCCGCGCGTGCAAACGGTCGCGCATCTGTTCCAGCGTGCCGCTGAAACCCATCGAGAGGCGCAGGTCGCGGCCATTGCCCAGGGGTTTGTCCAGAGCATCGAGCGGGGCGATGCCGTAGCGGTCGAAGACCAGGTCGGCGCGGGTTTCGCCGTCTTCGCCGGTAGTCTGCGCCACGCCGCGCACCTGGCCGCTGAAACGGTGGCCGTAGGCGGAAAGCTCGAACTGCGCCTGTTCCACGTCCACGCGCGTGCCTTTGCCGATCTGGCCCTGGACGATGACGAGGTTCGCGTCCATCGTGCCCTTGCCCGCCAGTGCGATGCCGGAAAGCCGGGAGAGCAGCGGCTGCACCCAGGCCAGCGAATCGAAGCGCGCGCGCAGCTTGGCGCTGCCGGAGGCGCGCCGTGTCTGTGCGGCCAGCGGCGGCAGCGGCAGCGCATTGCCGGCAAGGCGAAGATCCACGCCCGCCTCCTGCAACAGGCCTTCGACCGGCGGCAGTTGCAGCTTCAACGCGATGTCTTCGTCCACGACAATTTCAAGGTTGGCGTTGCCGAAGGTCTGGGGGCCATGCTCGATGCGCGCGCCCAGCGGCACGTTCGCCGCGATGCGGGTGGAAGGCTGCAGCCGGCCTGCGGTCAGTTCGATCGCGGCCTGCGCGTGGCCGCGCGAATCCAGAATCTGCGGATGCAGGCCGGCATCGGCGGCCACGTCGAGCAGCAGGCCGGGCGTGGTGCCTTCCAGATCCAAACGCGCGGAAAGGTAATCGAGTATCGCAAGGCCCGGCGCATCGCGACGCAGGTGCTCGGTGATGGTCGCCGTGGCGGTTGCGCTGCCGGAATCCAGCAGCAGATGGTCGTCGAGCCAGAAATTGGTATCGGTCAGCTGCAGGCTGGAGGAGGAAAGGCTGAAAGGACCGCCACGAAGTTGATGCTTCCAACCACCGCGAGCTTTCGCGGTTCCCGCGAGCGAGAGGCTGCGGAACGAGAACTGCAACGGGCCGTCCACGCCCACGTCCTCGAACACCAGCCGCAGCGCACCGGGTTTGGGATCCGTGCGGGGCAGGGCGTGTTCGGCGCGGTCGATGGCCACGGCGGTTGGTCCGCTGCCTTGGATATTCGTGAAGCGAAGCTCCTTGCTCAGCAGCGGCAGCAAGGCGAACCGGCCTTCGGCCTGATCGGCATCGATACGCCACGCGTAGTGGCCTGCCTGCCCGGCAAGCCTCAGCTGCGATGCGGAGATGTGACCAGGCCACCAAGTGAAGGCGCGTTGCCAGTGGATGGTGAAGCGCTCGGGCTTGCGGTTGATCCAGTGCTCGGCCAGGCCGGTATTGAGGATCAGATTTCCCAATGCGAGGTATGAAAGCGCCAGCGCAAGCAATGCAATAACGAAGCGCCGCACGGTTTGAAACCGGTGCGGCGCTTCGTTCGACGGGGAGGAGGCAGTCGCGTTCGTCACTCAGGCCTCACTCATTCCAGGGTGAACCATTGCACTTCGACGCGGCGGTTCAAGTCGCTGTCCGGGCCGGCCGGTTCTTCCCAGCCGCGCCCGACCAGTTCGATGCGCTTGGGATCGATCTTGGGATGGCGCTGCAGCAGCGCCTTGGACACGGCCTCGGCGCGCTGGCGCGACAGTTCCATCGCCTTCAGCGCCATCGAACGCACCAGCGCCTGGCCGCCTTGCTTCTCGAATTCGGCGCGGCGCGCGTCGTCCACGTGGCCGCGCAGCAGCACGACCGAGCCGGGGCTGACCTGCAGGAAGTTCTGGATGGTGTCGAGGTACTTCAGGTTTTCCTGCGAGGTGCTGTCGAGCTTGGCCGAGTTCGGCTCGAAGAAGAAACGGATGTCACGCGACAGCAGTGCGTCGCCTTCGAGCGACACGGTGCCCGTGCTGGTCTTGATCGGCGCGATCGCGATGGCCTGCTCGGCGAACTGGCCGGATTCCTTCAAGGCTTCCAGCGCCGAGGTATCGGTGAAGCGGGCCGGATCGGCCGGGTTCTTGATCAGGTTTCCGTACGCCAACACCGCCGACTGGAAGATGCCTTGGAAGGAACCGGCGGCGTCGATCTGGCCGCTGAAGAAGGCGAGGTTTTCGGGCAGGTTGGAGAAGTGCACCTTGGACAGTTCGGTGCGGGTTTCGTCCTCTTCCCACTTGAACGCCTTGGCGATGGTGGAGATGTGTTGGCCGGGGTTGTCGCGCACCATCCGGTTGCCTTCGAGCAGGCCGTGCACGAGGCCTTTGACCCATTCCGGTCTTTCCGCCGCGAAGCCCTTGTTGACGATCAGGATGTCGGCGATGACCAGCAGGTTGCGGTTGGAAACGAGCAGCTTGGCCGCGCCTTCCGAGGCCGCGACGACTTCGTCGGTGCGCGGCGACCAGCCGACGCAGCCGTTCAAGCGCGGCTTGCTGCGCGCAAGTTCCGCTTCGTAGGCATCGCAGGCGACGAAGGCGTCTTCGTAGAACACGAGGCCGAGTTCGCCCGCCGCAGGCCGTGCATCCAGATCGCGCAGCACTTTCACCGGCACGCCGGCTTCCGACGCGAGATAGCGGATGAAGAATTCCGATTCGTTGAATTGCGCCGCCGCGAGCACGCGGCCTTTCAACTGGTTGATCGAGGCAATGCCCGAATCGACGATCACCTGGTCGGCGCCGCGCGAGAACGAAATCTGCGCCGGCACCACGGCTTCCAACTGGCGGCCGAGCGCGGCCAGCACGTCGGTGGTCGTCACGGAAGCGGCGATGCGGCCGTTATTGAGCTTGGACCAGCCTTCCTCTTCGGAAAGGGTCAGGCGCACCTGGAAGCCGTAGTGCTTCGCGAAGAACGAATCCGGGTTCGGCGCCAGCCCGCCGTTGGCGACGATCAGACCGGCGTAACCGGCGTATTCGCTGATGTCCACGTCGACGATGTCCTGCTGCGGTTTGTACGGCGCAGCGGCTTCGAGCGTGGGCAGCGTGGTCAGCGGCTCGATCGGATCGGGCGCATCGGTGACTTCGCCTTGCTTGCCCGTGGATTGGCTTTGCGTCACCGGCCGGGTGCCGCTGTCGCTGCTTTCACCCTTGCCACGCAACACCATCCAGCCGCCCAATGCGATCAGGGCGAGGATCAGGATCACGGTGATGACGAGCCCCGCGGCGTTGCCGCGTTGATGGCCTGCGAACCTCGAATGCGGACACATGGTCATGCTCCTTCGGAAAGGCGTTTGGAGGAAGAGCCGCTGCGCAGGATGCGTGCGGGCAGGGAAGCGGAAGCGTCGAAATCCAGCGCGGAACCGAGCAGGTCGCGCTGGTTCGCCAGCCAGCGATTGGCTTCGTTGAACGAGGACGTGAGTGCGTCCAGCGAGGCGCCGATCACCGACTCGTTGCCGGACAGCAGGGCCTGTTCGCGGATCAGCGCCAGTTGCATCTCGATGCGCGAAAGCTCGGCTTCGATGCGTTCGCCGCGGATCGCGGCCTGCGCGTGCGCAGCCTGGCGCGCGTCGATGACCTGCTTCTGCTGTTCCAGACTGCGGCGCAGTTCGGGATCAAGGTTCGGGTCGGCCAGGCGCGCGTCGATGCCGTCTTCCTGTTCCTGCAGGCGCTTGGCCTCCTCGCGCGCTGCGACCTGCACGGTGGCGATGCCTTGTCCGGCGGAAAGCAGGCGCAGGTGCAGCCACACCAGTTGCTCGATGGTGTCGCCATGGCTGCGCATGATCGGGTCCTTGTCGAGCAGCTGCATGATCCTGCGCGCGTTGTTCTCCATCGCTTCCTGCTTCACGCGGCGCTCGTGGTTGAGGCCGACGATGAGATCGCGATAACGCTGCTCGGCGGATTGGTTGGCGGAAGGGTATTCGTCCAGCTCGACCGCGCGCTTGAAGCGGGGATTGGTCGCAAGCAGCGCCAGATACGCGATTTCCAGGCCGGCGCCGATCACGAAGAAGCCCGGGTTGATGAACACGCCGAGCATCGCGAAGGTCGCGATGCCGAAGAAATTCGGCGGGATCGGCATCCCGAACGGCCGCGCGACGAAGGCTTTCCAGAGGCGCTTGGTCAGGCTCATGCCGCGCCCTCGGCGTAATGGCGCAGGCCTTCGGGCACGAAGCCGATGTCGGTGGCCTCGCGGATCGCGATGCGCATCTGGAACGCCATCGTGTCCGGCGGAACCGGCGGTTGATAGCCGATCAGGCACTTCGACACGGCATCGAACGGCGACAGGTTCTCGGTGCGGACCATGCGATAGGCCTTCACCGCCAGTGCTTCGGCCGCGCCGGGCGTGAGCAAGGTCGGCAGCGGCAGGTTCGCCAACGTGTCCGCGCCGGGCGCGATGTCGAAGCGCTTCAGCAGGGCGTTGAGCAGGGCGGCACTTTCGGGCACGGTCGCGGTCGGCAGCAGCGGCACTTTCACGTCGACGCGGCCCGGGCGTTTCAGGTCGACTTCGATCAGATCCGGGCGCGAGGAGGCCAGGATCCACATCAGGCGGCCGCGATTGCCGGAATCGCTCATTTCCTGCGCGATCATCGAATACAGTCGGCCGGAAAGGCCGGAGTCGCCACTGCCAGAGTCGCGTCGGCCGAGCGTCTGGTCGGCTTCATCGACGAACACGATGCAGCGGCCGAGCGCGCGGATCAGGCGGAAGATTTTTTCGAGGTTGCCCTCGGAAGAACCGACCCAGCGATCACGGAAGTTCTTGAGCTTGACCACCGGAACGCCGGCTTCGCCCGCGAGGCATTCGACCAGGAAGGTTTTGCCGGTTCCGACCGGCCCGCACAGCAGGTAGCCCATCGGCAGCGCGCGCAAGTCGGAAGCGTGCCAGAGCTGGATGTCCTGGCGCAGCCAGTCCTTCAGCGCGCCGGGCGCGTAGTAATCGTCGAGCGTGCGCTTGGACTGCACGAAATCGATCAGCTGCCCGGCCTCCTCTTCGATCATCGCCTTCTTTGCGGCGACGAAATCGGCATGGCCGAGCGTTTTCTTCTCGTAGGCGCGTTGCCGCACCAGCGCCTGCAGTGCGCTGATCGTCACGCCGGTTAGCGCTTGCGCGGCGAGGTCGTCGCCTTGCGCCGGATCGAACGCGGCGGGATGGTCGAGGCGCAGTTGCGCGAGCGCCTGCGCCAGCTGGCTGGCATCCGGCATCGGAATCCGCAGCCGCGACACGCGTGGATTGTTGACGACCTGCGGGTGCAGGTCGTTGAGGTTTTCGGCCAGCAGCAAGGTCACGAACGGAAGGTCGGCGAACGGCGCTTCGCCGGCGAAGTCGCGGATCAGGCTGGCAAGGCTCGCCAGTTCGAAATCGTTGCCGGAACCGGCCGGCAGCCATTGGTCCGCGCCGCGCAGGATCAACGCGACCGGTTCGGGTTTGCCGCGCCCGAGCGCCAGCAGGTTGGCGCGATAGCGCAGGTAGCGCGCAACCACTTCGACCGCCTGCCGCGGATCGCGCGGCAGCGGCCCGAGCTTCTCGAACGTCGGCCATTCGCGCAGCCTTTCCGCGCCGCGCAGGATCGCCAGGCCGTTGCCGGCATCGAAGCCGAACACGACGGGAAAGTCGCCGAGCAGTTGCGCGTCCAGGTATTGCGTCAGCGTCAGCAGGCGCCCGTAGTGCGGGAAACGATCCGCGACGTTGCCGTGCAGCACGAACTGCCCGTGTGCGCCGCTTTCGTAGGCGAGCTTGAGTTCGGCGACCCAGCCAGGAGGTGTGAAGCGGGGAGCGCTGGTTTCCTGCGTCATCGCGTCCGATCCGTCAGCGCATCAGGCCGATTCGCTGTCGCTCCGGCGGGCCGAACCCATGCTGCGTTCGGTCGCCTGCGGCAGCGGCGTGCCTTCGATGCTCAGGCCTTCGGAGGCGGCGAAATCGGCGAGCGCCTGGTCGGCAAGCGCCTGCTGCTCGGCTTCCTTCAGGTTGATGTCGGTCATGTCGATGGAGTCCTTCGCGACGCGCGCGCGGCCGGCCTGCTTGGTGCGTTCTTCCTCGACCATTTCGTGCAGGCGGTTGAGCGTGTCGCCGGAGCCGCCGATCTGGCCGATCATGCCGGCGGCCATTTCATTCATGTCGGCCAGGGCTTTCTTCATCTTCATGTCGTTGATCGCGCCCTTCAGGCCGTCGATCTTGGCGCGTGCGGCGTTCACCGCCACGTCGCGGGCCTTGATGAGGTTCTGGTACGTCTCCTCGGCCTGCGCGAGCTGGTTACGGTTCTCGGTCAGTTCGCGCGCCACGGTCTGCAGGCGCAGCGCCAGCTGCGCGGCCGCGGACTGGTTGCCGGCGCGCAGGTGTGCCTTGGTTTTGGCGCGCAGGTCGTTTTCTTCGGCTTCGAGTTTGCGCACCTGGCCCATCAGGCGTTCGGCCAGGCCGGCGTGCGAGGCCAGGCTCTGGTTGTACTGGCCGATCTGCTTCCGCAGGTTTTCCTGTTCCAGCTCCAGCAGGGCTTCGGGGTTGCGCTTCTCGATGCCGGAAATGAACAGCGACAGGAAGCCTTTGAAGAGGTTGGCGATGCGGGTGAACATGGGTGGTTCCTCGGACGGGATGCGGTCGGGGCAACAGATGAAGCTTAACGCGTCGGCGAGCAAACCGTCGCTGCTGCCATGACGTACGAGCGATGGTGGCGTGACCTGACATTGGTCTACATGCATAGTCTTGGCGCTGCGCAGGACTTGCCGTAATTTCATCCGCTGGTTCGATGATTCGGAAACGAGAGCATGATCCGGGTGTATCTGATCGACGACCACGACATGGTGCGCACCGGCTTCAAGCTGGTGCTGTCCGATGCCACCGACATCGTGGTCGCGGGCGAGGCGAGCAACGCCGAAGCGGCCTTGCCGGAAGTGCAGAAGCTCAAGCCCGACGTGGTGCTGTGCGACCTGCATCTGCCAGGGCTTTCCGGATTGGACGTGACCGAGCGCATCGTGCGTGGCGGCTGGGGACCGAAGGTGATCGTCGTTTCCGCGCAGGAGGACGGGCCGTTGCCGCAGCGATTGCTGGAAGCGGGCGCGAGCGGTTATCTGGCCAAGGCGGCCGGCGCGGAAGAGTTGTTGAAAGCGATCCGCGAAGTGGCGCGGGGACGGCGATATCTGTCATCGAGCGTGGCGCAGGCGCTGGCGTTCGCGAAGATCGAGCCGGAAGCCTCGCCGTTCGATCGCTTGAGCCGGCGCGAGCTGCAGATAGCGATGCTGATGGTGCAAGGGCTGCGGGTGAGCGAGATCGCCAACCGGCTGAACCTGAGCCCGAAGACGGTTTCCACGCACAAATACAACCTGATGGAGAAACTCGGCGTCGCCGATATTCCCGCACTCACGCGGCTGGCCATCAAGCATGGCCTGTCGGTGGATGGCGTGTAGGGCGGTTCGATCCGGAATGCGGAAAAACGAAGGGCGCGGTTATCCGCGCCCTTCGTTTGCCGCGAGTGTCTGGAATCAGGCCTGCGGTTCGTCCGGCGTCTTGCCGTTTTCTGTCGTCGGCGTTTCGGCCGGCGGAGTTTCGGTTGGGGTTTCCGGCTGCTGCATCCGCGGCGCGTACAGCGCGTAGGCGACGGCGCTGGCGACCGAAATGCGGGCCGGGGCGGGCGGCTGCTCGATCAGTTCCGGCGGCAGCAAGCCGAGCGAAGCGCTCGGGGCCGGACGCGATTCGGCCGGTTTCGGCGCTTCGGGCTTGGCCTCGTCGCCGCTGGCGGCGACCGCCACGGCTTCGGTGACGGTTTCGACTGCAGGCTCGCTGGTTTCCGCAGTGGTTTCCAGTGCGGCAGGTGCGGCTTCCGGCTCGATGGCTGCGACCGCTTCGCTGGCGACTGCTTCTTCCGTAACCGCCGCCTCTGCGACCGTTTCGGCAGGAGCCGGCGTTTCTTCGACGGCCGGTGCCTGGGTCGGCTCCACAACGGCTTCCGCGACAGGCTCGGAAGTCGTGACGGCATCGGCGACCGGCACGCTTTCGCTCGCGGTTTCGGTCGTCTCCAGTGTCGTGGCCGGGGTCGTGGTCGGCGAGGCCACTCCGACGACGACGGCCGGAATTTCGAGCGTGATCGCCTGTGCGGGATCACTGCCGGCCGTCACGGCAGGCTCGGCGGCGGCGACTGGCGCCGGGCCGGGCGCGGGCATCGGCACGAAGTTGGATTTCTCGCGGCTGCCGTCTTCGCGACGGGATTCGGTCGACGGCAATTCCACGATGATGTCGTCGGCTTCGTCGCCGTCTTCGTCGTCAAAGTCGATTTCGGTCTGGCCTGCGACCAGTCCCGATGCCAACGCTTCGTTCTGCGTATCCCCGCTGTTTTCCTGGCGACGACGGCGGCGGCCGCCGCGACGGCCGCGACGACGGCGTGCCGGCTGTCCTTCGGCGGTGGCTTCTTCGCCCGGAACCGGCGGCGTGGTCGTGATGGTTTCGGCTGCGTTCGCGGCCTCGGCGACGGCGGATGCATCTCCGGCCGGAGCCGGAGTCCGCGGCGCGGTAGCCGCCACGGCAGCGATTTCCGGCGTCACGGCCTCGATGGGCTTGGCCGTCTCGCGGGCTGCCTCGGGCGTCTGCTGCGGCTTGTTGGTTTGCGTCTGCGGTGCGGTGTCGCGCGGTTCCTGGGCCTGCTTGTTGCCACGCTCCTGGCGTGGTTGGTTGCGGGCGGGCTGCTGCGCCGGATCCTTGGGCGGCTTGGGCTGCTGAGGCTTCTGCTGTTGTTTGCCCTGTGCCTGATTCTGCGCGCCCTTGTTCTGCTGGGAGGCAGGCTGCTGGCCGCCCTTGCGCGACTCGTTGCGGTTGCGCTCGTTGCGGCCACCGCGCGTGTCGTTGCGCTGGTCGCGGCGTTCGAACTGCGCGTTCCTGGCCGGCTCGCGCTTGGTTTCGGGCGTCGAATCGCCACCACCGAACAGGCTCGCCAACCACGCGAAGAAACCGCCTTTCTTCTTCTCGGCCGGCTTGGCGGCCTTCGCCGCGACGGGCGCGGGAACCGCTTCCTGTTCGCCGGAGGTGGAGCGCATCGGCGGCGGCGTGGGCATCTGCACCTGCGTGACCGCGGGCAGGGCGGGGATGTTGAGGTTGGCCTTGGTCAGCGCATGGACCTCGGTCTTGCGCGGGCTGATGCGCTGGTAGCTCGGCTTGCTGGTTTCCTCGCCGAGCTCGTTCTCGCGGATGCGGGTGACGTTGAAGTGCGGCGTCTCGAGCTGGTCGTCGGCGACGACCACCAGCGGCACATCGTGGCGCTTCTCGATTTCGGTGAGCGCGCGGCGCTTCTCGTTCAACAGGAAGTTGGCGATCTCGTGCGGCGCCTGCACCAGCACTTGGCCGGTGTTGTCCTTCATCGCCTGTTCTTCCATCAGGCGCAGGATCGACAGCGACAGCGATTCGACCGAGCGCATGCGGCCGTGGCCTTCGCAGCGCGGGCAGACGATCTGGCTGGATTCGCCCAGGCTCGGGCGCAGGCGCTGGCGCGACAGCTCCAGCAGGCCGAACTTGGAGATCTTGCCGAGCTGCACGCGGGCACGGTCGTATTTCAGCGCGCTCTGCAGGCGGTTTTCGACTTCGCGCTGGTGCTTGCTCGACTCCATGTCGATGAAGTCGATGACGACCAGGCCGCCGAGGTCGCGCAGGCGCATCTGGCGGGCGACTTCTTCCGCCGCCTCCAAGTTGGTGTTGAACGCGGTTTCCTCGATGTCGCCGCCCTTGGTGGCGCGCGAGGAGTTCACGTCGATCGCGGTCAGCGCTTCGGTCTGGTCGATCACGATGGAGCCGCCCGACGGCAGGCGCACGTTGCGCTCGTAGGCGTTCTCGATCTGGCTTTCGATCTGGTAGCGGTTGAACAGCGGCGTGGTGTCTTCGTAGAGCTTCAGCTTGCGCAGGTTCTGCGGCATCACCTGCTGCACGAATTCGCGGGCGTCTTCGTAGACTTCCTTGCTGTCGATCAGGATTTCGCCGATGTCGGCGCGCAGGTAATCGCGCAGCGCGCGGATGATGAGGCGGCTTTCCTGGTAGATCAGGAAGGGCGCGGGCTTGGACAGCGCCGCGTCGGTGATCGCCTTCCAGACGTGCAGCAGGTAATCGACGTCCCACTGCAGTTCTTCCGCGTCGCGGCCCACGCCGGCGGTGCGGATGATGACGCCCATGTCTTCGGGAATCGTGAGCTTGTCGAGCGCTTCCTTCAGTGCGGCGCGGTCGTCGCCTTCGATGCGGCGGGAAACGCCGCCGGCGCTCGGGCTGTTCGGCATCAGGACGAGGTAGCGGCCGGCCAGCGAAATGAACGTGGTCAGGGCCGCGCCCTTGTTGCCGCGTTCTTCCTTGTCGACCTGGACGACGACTTCCTGCCCTTCGCGCAGCAGTTCCTTGATCGTCGCCTTGTTCGGGTTCACGCCTTCGATGAAGTAATCCCGCGAGATTTCCTTCAGTGGCAGGAAGCCGTGCTTTTCACCACCGTATTCGACGAAGGCCGCTTCGAGCGACGGTTCGAGCCGGGTGATGCGGCCCTTGTAGATGTTGGACTTCTTCTGTTCCTTCGAGGGCTGCTCGATGTCGATGTCGTAAAGACTCTGGCCATCGACGATGGCCACCCGCAACTCTTCTTGCTGAGTTGCGTTGATCAGCATTCTTTTCATTGTGTTGTCATTCCTCACGCGCTCTACCGCGAGGAACGCCGGTTGCTCCGCGCCCTTGTTCCGGGAAGCCCGCGAGCGCTTGGCGCCACGCGAACCTTTGCAGAATTTCCAGCGCCTCGACCGCCCGGCGTGCCTTGCGGGAGCGCTACCAAAAACCAAATAAACCGTTACGCCGCATGCGGCTTGGCGATTTGCCAATCGCGCGGCGGAACCTTCCGCTGCGCGAGCGACCAACAAAACCTTTCCCGACTGCCTTCTCTAAAGGACCGTACCGGCTGCACTCCCGGTACACTGCGGACTATCGCGGCGTACCGAACGGACATGTTTGCGCCGGAATCTTGCTGCTTGCGCGTTTCTTTCCTCGCACAGGCAGCCAAATCAGGACGTTATCTCGCTTCACGAGTGTAGCAACCCTATGACAACGGCGGCAAACGACGCGCAACCGCGTCAGTCAGGATCGGGCGTGAAGCTCGTGCGGGTGGACGGCGAGCGGGCCGGGCAGCGCATCGACAATTTCCTGCTCGGACAGCTCAAGGGCGCGCCGCGCTCCTTGATTTACCGGCTGTTGCGTACCGGGCAGGTGCGGATCAACGGCAAGCGCGCGAAACCCGAATCGCGCCTGGCCGATGGCGACGAAGTGCGGATTCCGCCGGTGAAACTGAACGAAGAAGGCGAGCGCCGGGCGCCCCCGGCCGCTTTCCTGGCGCGGCTGGAACAGGCCATCGTGTTCGAGGACGCGCGGTTGCTGGCGCTGAACAAGCCGTCCGGGCTGGCCAGCCACGGCGGCAGCGGCATCGATTTTGGCGCGATCGAGGCAATGCGCGCCTTGCGGCCGAACCAGTCGCTGGAGCTGGTGCACCGGCTGGACCGCGATACCTCCGGCCTGCTGGTGATCGCGAAGAAGCGTTCGGCCCTGACCGAACTGCAAGCGCTGCTGCGCGAGGACGACGCCGAAGGCGGGCGCGGCATCTCCAAGCGTTACCTGACCTTGCTTATAGGGCGTATTCCCGACGGCGAGATCGTCGTCGATGCGCCGCTGCACATCGGCCTGCGGCAGGGCGGCGAACGCCACGTGCAGGTGAATCCGAACGGCAAGCCTTCGCTGTCGCGCTTCCGCGTGTTGGAACGGCGCGGCGGGCAGTCGTATTGCGAGGTCAAGATCGAAACCGGCCGCACGCACCAGATCCGCGTGCATGCGCAGCACATCGGCCATCCGGTCGCGGGCGACGACAAATACGGCCACGAGGCGGTGAACAAGCGCCTGCGCGAGAAGGCGGGCTTGAAACGACTGTTCCTGCACGCGGCGTCGCTGCAGTTTTCCCTCGACGGCGGCAAGACACCTTATGTCTTGAATGCGCCGTTGCCGCCGGAACTTTCCGCCGTCCTGGATCGTCTGGCCTGACCCGTCAAGGAAGATAAGGAAGAATCGACATGGCTGCTTTTTGCGAATTGCCCGTCGCCGCGCACGGCGATTTTCCCGATCCGTTGCGCGACATCGCGGCCAACGGCCAGCCCCAGGCCGAGGCCGTGCTCGCTGGCGGCTGCTTCTGGTGCACCGAAGCGGTCTATCGCCAGCTCGATGGCGTGTTGCATGTCGAGCCCGGTTACAGCGGAGGCACCGCCGAAACCGCCGACTACAAGACCGTGTGCAGTCAGACCACCGACCACGCCGAAGTCATCCGCATCGTCTACGACCCGTCGAAGCTCAGCTTCGGGCAACTGCTGAAGGTGTTCTTTTCCGTCGCGCACGATCCCACGCAGTTGAACCGCCAGGGCGAAGACCTCGGCCGCCAGTACCGTTCCGCCGTGTTCTACGCGAACGAGGAACAGAAGCAGGTCGCCGCGGATTACATCGCCCAGCTCGACGCGGCGGGCGTGTTCGGGAAACAGATCGTCACCACGCTGGAACCGCTCGAAGCCTTCTATCCGGCCGAGGACTACCATCGCAATTACGCCGAGATCAATCCGGCGCAGCCTTACATCGCCGCGGTGGCGTTGCCGAAGGTCGAAAAGACGCGGAAGGTTTTCGCGGACAGGTTGAAGAAATCCGTTTGAGTGGGATGGGGCATCACCATGACGCAGGAAAAGCCCAGCGGTTACAACCTCGCGCCGCTTTCCGTCGCGGAGCGTGATCGGCTCGCGCAGCGCCTTACGCCGGAACAGCGCCGGATTCTCCTGGCGCACGGCACCGAGGCGCCGTTCTGCGGCGGACTGCTCGACAACAAGCGCAGCGGCATCTACGCCTGTGCGCTCTGCGGTCTGCCGCTGTTTTCTTCCGCGCACAAGTTCGATTCGGGCAGTGGCTGGCCCAGCTTCGATCGTCCGGTCCATCGCGACCATATCCGTTATCTGCGCGACGAAAGCCACGGCATGATCCGCGTCGAGATCCGCTGCGCGCGTTGCGATGGGCACCTGGGCCACGTCTTTCCCGACGGCCCGCCGCCGACGCGCGAACGCTATTGCCTGAACTCCGAGGCGATGGAGTTCTTCGACGAAGGAACGGAGCCGCCGCAGCACGAGGCGCAGGCGTGAGCGAACCGCTACCGCCCGGCGAAAGCCTGCGCATCGACGTGTGGCTCTGGGCTGCGCGTTTCTTCAAGACGCGATCGCTCGCGAAGGATGCGATCGAACATTCGCGGGTGAAGATCGCAGGCCAAACCTGCAAGCCATCGCGCGCGGTGCGGGTCGGCGACGTGTTGGTGGTCGAGCGGAGCGGCGAAACCTTCGAGATCACGGTGCGGGCGTTGTCGGATACGCGCGGCCCGGCGTCGGTCGCGCAAACGCTGTACGAGGAAAGCGAAGAATCCAGGCGGAAGCGCGAGCACGAACGCGCGCTGCGCGCCGCCGAACGCGCCGGATTCCAGCCGCCGAAAGGCCGACCGGACAAACGCGCGCGGCGACTGATCCAGGCGCTCGGCGATCTGGATGCGATGTAGGACGTCGCCCGGTTCTGCGGTCATGGCGTGAAGTCATTGCCGCGGGCGCCCGCTTACGCTTGTCGCCGCGCTGTTTCGCGTGCATCGTGTTCGCCACCTTTTCCGTCCTGCGTGCCGAAGGAGGCCGCCATGTCGTCCAAAGCGTCGATTCCGACCGAGTTGTACCAGGCCAATGTCGATCTTGCCGTTCGCATTGCGTCCCTGTTGCAGGAGAACGGCAAGAGCTGGATCGATCTCTTCGCCGATGCTTCCGTCATGAATCCGGCATCGATCTGGCCGGACTTGCGCGGGGACGGGCAGTTCTCGCTGGAGAAACTCGCTTCCCTGTCCGCGGAGACCGCGGGCAAGCTGTTCAAGGGGGACGGCAACTACTGGAAGCGGGTGTTTTCCACTGCGGTGCAGAACCAGCAAAACTTCGCCGAAGGCTTGCGCGAGGCCGTGGATGCCTGGCAGGCGGCGAATCGCAAGGCCTTGGACAAGGCCGGCAGTTCGGTGAGCGACCTGCTTGGTGAATTGCCGGGCGCGGCGGAATTGTTCGGCGCGTTCAAGCACTACATCGAAACGCCGGCGAAGGCTGCGTCCACGCGGACGAAGCCGGTGGCGAGCGCGGCTTCGGCTCCCAAGCCACGGAAAGCCCCGAAAGCGGTAAAGCCCGCGACAGCGAAGAAAGCGTCGGCCAAGCCTGCCGCAAAGCAACCTGCTGCCGCGAAACCGGCCACTTCGAAGAAGCCGGCCACGACCAAGTCGCCTGCGCCGGCGAAAAAGGCTGCGGCGAAGAAACCGGCTGCGAACAAGGTTCCGCTGGTCGAAGCGCCGAAAGCCGAATAGGCGCGGCAGCGCAGCACATGGATGGTCTGTTGCGACAGGGCGGAAACCGCCCTGTCGTCGTTTTGCGTCCCCAGACGGACTTTTGTGGATGGGTTACTATCGGCACATTCACTATATCGAAGTGAATAGTATTGTTTGTTTCAACCTGTTTCTCCGCAGGAGTGGAACATGACCGAACCCGACGTCCAGCTCCGCAAGTTCCAGAAGGAACTCTCCGCCGGAACCGTGTCGCTGACGTTGCTGGCCGTGCTGGCCCAAGCCAGCGAGCCGCTGTATGGCTACCTGATCGCCAAGCGGCTGGAAAAGCTCGATGGCGTGCTTTCCGGCAAACAGAGCGCGTTGTATCCCGTGCTGCGCAATCTGGAGGCGGCGGAATTGCTGGACAGCTTCGTCGAGCCGTCCATTTCCGGGCCGCCGCGGCGCTACTACCGCATCACCGACGCAGGCCGTTCCGCGCTGCGAGAGTGGGCCGCCGCTTGGCGCGCGACCCGCGATTCCGTCGATTCCATCCTGGAGGGAATTCCCGAATGAACGCCCAAGCCTTGCCGTCCACGATTCCCGAATACCTCGAACAACTCCGCGCGGCGTTGAAGGGTGCGGATCCCGCGCTGGTGCAGGATGCGCTCTACGACGCCGAGGAATACCTGCGTGCCGAGCTCGCCGAGCAACGCGGCAGGTCCGAGGCCGAAGTCATCGCCTCGGTCGCCGGAAGCTACGGCGCGCCGGAAGAGGTCGCGGAGATCTATCGCGACACCGAAGTGAAAGTCAGCCGTGCGCTGCGTACCCCGAAGCCGCCACAGCGCACGACCTGGTACGGAAAATTCTTTGGTGTCGCCGCCGACCCGCATACCTATGGCGCGCTGTTCTACATGCTGCTGGCGCTGGCGACCGGCACCTTCTATTTCAGCTGGGTCGTGACCGGCGCGAGCCTGGCCACGGGAATGCTGATCCTGATCGTCGGCGTGCCGCTGCTGGTTCTGTTCCTGATGTCGGTGCGGCTGCTGTCGTTGGTCGAAGGCCGTATCGTGGAAACACTGCTCGGCGAACGCATGCCACGCCGGCCGCTCTACACGCAGCGCGACAAGCGGTGGTTGCAGCGCTTGAAGGAACTGTTCACCGATGCGCGAACCTGGACCACGATGGGTTATTTCCTGCTGATGCTGCCGCTGGGCACCGCGTATTTCAGCGTGGTGGTTTTCCTGCTGTCGCTGGCGCTGGGCTTCATCGCGTCGCCGCTGAGCCTGTTGATCTCGGGCTGGGAAGTGGTCTCGCTCGGCAGCTGGAGCATGACCCGGGATGCGCCGTGGCTGCTGCCGCTGGTGAGCGTGTTGGGTTTGCTGCTGCTGTTCTGCACGCTGCATCTGGCGCGCCAGGTGGGCAGGTTCCACGCCTGGCTGGCCAAGCATCTGCTGGTGCGCGATCCGGTGATTTGAAGCACCGGATCGCGTGCCAGGAACGGCTTACTGCTCGAAGCCGTCCGCGAAGATTTCGGCCTCGTCCGGCACTTCGATGATGCTGATCGAGACCGTCGCCGGTGCACTGGTCGCGCCCTGGTTGTCGGTCACGGTGAAGGTGAAGCTGTCCGCGCCGAAGTAGCCAGCCGCCGGCGTGTAGGTCAGGTTCGGTGCGGTGCCGGTGAGCGTGCCGTGCTGCGGCTGCGTGACGATGGCGTAGCTGGCGATGGTGCCGTCGGAATCGCTGCCGGACAGCGTGATCGCCACGGCCGTGTTTTCCGGCGTGGTGACGCTCTGCGCGTTCGCGGTGGGCGACTGGTTGCCGCTGCAGCTGGTGCCGACCGTGATCGTCGCCTGCGCCACTGTGGAATCGCGCGTACCGTCGGTTGCGCGGTAGCTGAAGCTGTCCGTGCCGCAGTAACCGGTGTTCGGCGTGTAGGTGAAGCTGCCGTTGGGGTTGAAGGACAGCGTGCCGTTCGCGACGCCGCTGATCAGCTTCGCGCTGAGCGCCGCGCCCGCCGCATCGAATTCCACGTCGGAGTCGTTGGCGAGCACGCCGTTGACGGTGGTCACGGTGAGCACGGTGTTCACGGCGGTGCTGTAGCTGTCCGCAGCGGCGACCGGCGCGTTCTGGTTGAGGACGCAAGGCGTGGCGCGCGGCGTCGTGAACAGCGCCATCGAAGCCCATTCCGGATGGTCGGTGAGCGGATTGCGGTTGTTCTGGAAGCTCTGCACGATGCCGTTGCGGATCACTTCCCGATCGGTCGGCGGATCGATCGCGTTCCATTCGAGCAGGTCGGAGAGCAGGCCCATGTAGTAGGGCGTGCTGCTGCCTTCGCCGTTGCCGGAGACGATCTGTCCGGGGTTGTTGGTGAGTTCCAGTCGCGGCTCGCCGTTTTCGCCCTGGTAGCGCAGCGCCATGTACATCACGGCGCGGGCGATGTCGCCCTTGCGGAAATCCCACACTTCGTACTTCGAGTCATCGCGCCAGTTGGAATTGGCTGCGCTGCTGCCGCCGACGCCGTGGTTCGGGGTCGTCGGGTCCTGGGTGCAAGCGCTGTTGCAGTTGGCCAGGTACTTGTTGCCGCGGTTGCTGTTGTAGGTCGTGTTGGTGAGATGCAGCATGTGGGTGTCGGTGTACGCGCCCGGGCCACCGCCCGGGAAGCCGAGCGAGTTCGGCCAGGTGTGCTCGCGGTTGTAGACGCCGGTGCCGCCGGTGATCTTGGTGTAGGACTCGTTCTTGTACACGTCCCAGATCTTGCTGTTGTCGACCGGATCCTCGTCGGCGAGGTTCAGGATCGTCCAGGTGTTGGTGCCGCTGCCGCTGTACGGGTACTTGGTGTGGCCCTTGATGGTTTCGTAGATCGAGCAGCGCAGCAGTCCGGGCGTGGCGAGATTGACGTACTGGTAGTAAGCCGAGGTGTCGGCGCCGGCGAATACGGTGAACTGGATCGTCGCGCCTTCGAGCAGCGGCGCGCCGTCGAGGTCATGGATGTATTCGGCGTGGATGACGAAGGAGCAGGTTTCGCCGCTGACCAGCGCGGTGCCGGTGTCGAGAATCCAGGTGATGTTGTCGGTGCTGCTGGCGACCAGCGTGATGCCGGTGGTGGTGGAGCAGGTCAGCGTGAACGCACCGTTCTGCACGGTCACTTCTTCGCTGAAGACGGCCTTCAGGTCGCCCGCTGACGGGAAGTTGGTCGCGCCATCCACCGGCACGGTGGAAAGCAGTTGCGGCGGCGGATTCGGCAGCGGCTCGCCGACGGTGAAGTTGATTTCGCCCGGATAGACCAGAGGGTCCGGGTCGCCGTCGAGGTCGACGATCAGGGCCGGAGCCAGCGACAGGGTGCATTCGTCGCCCGGCACGAGGTCGGTGTTCGGCGAGATGAAGAACAGCAGCGGACCACCGGTCACGGTGCTGTTGGCCGGGAAGTACAAGCCCGAATCGCAGACCAGCGTGAACCAGACGCCGGAAACGCTCACCGGCTCGGAGAAGCCGAGCACGATGCTGGCGTCGGCCGGGAAATCGTCGTCGCCGTCTTCGGGAATGCTGCTGACCAGCGTCGGCGGATTGTCGACCGGAGAGCCGAACTGGACATCGTCGATGGCGAGGCCATCGTCGTTGCCAGAAGCGTTGTAATCGACCCAACGCACCCAGAGCACCGCATTCGGGGCGAGAGTAAGACCGGAGATGACACCGGAAATCTCCATGCGGTAGGCGGCGGCATTGCCGTCGCGCGGGCCAACTGAGCCGCCCGTGTTGGGCGTTTCGAAGTCCAGCGCGTTGACGTCCGTCCAGGTGCCGGTGGTGAGCGACGTGGCATCGGTACTGAACTGGAAGTCGAGCCGGTCGGTACGACCTGTCGCGCCAAGCCGCCACATCTCGCCGGTGTAGGACACGGCCAGTTCGGACATGGTGGCACCGGTATTGTTCCGGAGCTTCGCGCCGATGATGGGCGCGTTGCTGCCCGAGAGCAGCGTGCCGAGCGCGCGCTCGTTCGAGCCGTTCGCGCCATAGCTGAAAACGTTGCCGGTGTTGGAGTCACCATTGTTGGCGACGTAGTTGCCGTCCGCCGCGCTGCCGCTGCCGGTTTCAACGAGGTACCAGCCGTCCGGCAGCACGCTCGAGGTGCCAGTCGCGTTCAGCGTGTTGAAGTTCTCCGAGCCCACGCTCAACAGGACTTCGCCCGAACCCGCCGAGCCATCGGCCAAGGCCGCGGACGGAGCCAGGAATGAGAGCACGCAAAGTGCCCGCGCGGCGGCACCGCGCAACATATCTACAGACATGGAAATTACCCCGGAGTTTTTCTTGGTTTCCCTGCACTGGCGGCAGTTGGACGGCCATTGTACCCGCATCGTGGGGACGCCTCCGCGGGATGCCCGGCCGAAGCATCGGGTTGCCTATACTCGCGTTTTGCAACGTACAGGGGATTGGGTTGATGGCTGCCGCGTTTTCACCGGTGCAGCGATGGCTGGATTGGCTGCGTGCCGCACCCGTGACCGGCGCGGTCGCGCGCCGCAACGTGGTGATGTTCCAGTGCGTCCTGATCGTGTCGGGAGCGATCGCGCTCGGCATGGCGTGGATGTCGCAGTTCCAGGGCGGCAGTGGCGCGCTGACGTTGGGCATGGGCGTGGGCTTCTGGGTCTGCTTCGCGCTCGTGCGCGCGGGAAAGTTCCGGCTGGCGGTGGCGCTGGTGCTGGCGGCGGTGCTCGGGCTCATGGGCGTGAGCTGCTGGGTCTACGGCCTGCGTGCGCAGTCTTCGGTGCAGATCGCGCACATCCTGCCGCTCCTGATCGGTGGCCTGCTGTTGGGACGTCGCGCGATCTGGTACGTCTTCGCGGCCTTGATCGCGATCCTCGCACTCGGCGCCTGGGTCGATGGTTCGCAGGCGCGCGACATGGGCGAAGCGGCATCCGGCGCAGCCTTGGACTGGCTGCTCTCGGCGCTCAACTTCCTGATGGCGACCGTGATCCTCGATCGCCTGATCGCATCGAGCGAACACGCGCGGCGACGCAGCGAAGCGCTGGCGGTGTTGAATCGCCAGCTCGAGCGCGAAGTGCAGGCGAAGGAGCAATCGCAGGCGCAACTGGTCCAGTCGCAGAAGCTCGATGCGCTGGGGCGCGTGGCGAGCAGCATCGTGCACGACCTCAACAACGTGCTCGGCGTCATCATGGGCTACATCGGCATGGCGCGCGATGCCGAAGGCCTGGAAGGCGAATCCATCGACGGCATCGAAGTCGCCACGCGACGCGCCACGGCGATCACGCATCGCTTGCTCGGTCTGGCGCGCGACCGGCCGCGACGGGTCGAGGTTTTCGATGCCTCGACCGCGATAGAACGCGCCTTGCCGCTGCTCGAGCCCTTGTTCGGGCGCGATCAGGAGGTCGTGCTCGACCTTCCGGAAATGCCCTTGCCGGTGATGCTGGATCGCGACGAATTCGAGTTGACCCTGCTGAACCTGGCGACCAATTCGCGCGATGCGATGAACGGCCCGGGCCAGTTCCGCATCGTCGCGCGCATCGAAGGCGAGCAGGTGCGCGTGGCGGTCATCGATACCGGCTGCGGCATGTCCCTCAAGCTCGCGGAGCGCGCCTTCGATGTCTTCTTCACCACCAAGCCGGAAGGCAAGGGCAGCGGCATCGGCCTGTCGGTGGTGCAGCGCGTGGCGCTGGAAGCTGGCGGCAAGGTGAGCCTGACCAGCGCGCCGGGCGCCGGGACGACGGTGACGATCTGGTTGCCGCTCGCGGACGGCGAAGCGGCATGATTTTCCCTTTCCCCGCTGTCCGCGGGGAAAGGGACGCGTCGATCAAGCGTCAAGCCTGAGCAGTACACAACGAATCAAAACTGGACTTTCAAGATGACAAGCAACGAACAACGCGCCGCCCTGCAGCGCAAGATCTGGGATATCGCCAATGACGTGCGCGGTGCCGTCGATGGCTGGGACTTCAAGCAATACGTGCTGGGCACCCTGTTCTATCGCTTCATCAGCGAGAACTTCACCGATTACATCACCGGCGGCGACCCGTCCGTCAATTACGCCGCCATGGCGGACGATGACCCTAACATCGCGGCCGCCAAGGATGACGCCATCAAGACCAAGGGCTATTTCATCTACCCCAGCCAGCTCTTCGCCAACGTCGTGGCCAATGCCAACACCAATGAAAGCCTGAACACGGACCTGGCCAACATCTTCAAGGCCATCGAAGCGTCGGCCAGCGGCTACCCCTCCGAGCATGACATCAAAGGCCTCTTCGCGGATTTCGACACCACCAGCAACCGCCTGGGCAATACCGTCAAAGACAAGAACGAGCGCTTGGCCAAAGTGCTCAAACGCGTGGCGGAACTGGATTTCGGCGGCTTCGACGCCAGCCATATCGACCTGTTCGGCGACGCGTACGAGTTCCTGATTTCCAACTACGCGGCCAATGCGGGGAAATCAGGCGGCGAGTTCTTCACCCCGCAGCAGGTCTCCAAGCTGATTGCCCGGCTGGCGATGCATGGGCAAGCCAGCATCAACAAGATCTACGACCCGGCCTGCGGTTCCGGCTCGCTGCTGCTGCAAGCCAAGAAGCTGTTTGACGAGCACATCATCGAAGAAGGCTTTTACGGGCAGGAAATCAACCACACCACGTACAACCTGGCGCGGATGAACATGTTCCTGCACAACATCAACTACGACAAGTTCAATATCCAGCTCGGCAACACGCTGACCGAACCGCACTTTGGCGACGAAAAGCCCTTCGACGCCATCGTTTCCAACCCGCCGTATTCGGTGAAATGGATCGGCAGCGACGACCCGACGCTGATCAACGACGAACGCTTTGCCCCGGCCGGTGTGCTCGCGCCCAAGTCCAAGGCCGACTTTGCCTTTGTGCTGCACGCGCTCGGCTACCTCTCCAGCAAGGGCCGCGCCGCCATCGTCTGCTTCCCCGGCATCTTCTACCGGGGCGGCGCCGAGCAGAAAATCCGCCAGTATCTGGTGGACAACAACTACGTCGAAACCGTGATCTCGCTGGCGCCCAACCTGTTCTACGGCACCACCATCGCCGTGAACATCCTGGTGCTGTCCAAGCACAAGGCCGACACGAACATCCAGTTCATCGACGCCAGCGACTTGTTCAAGAAGGGCACCAATAACAATCTGCTGCTGGACGAGCATATCGACCAAATCATGGCCGTGTTCGACAGCAAGGAAAACGTCGAACACTTTGCCAGGTCGGTGCCGTTGGAGGATGTGGTTGCCAACAACTACAACCTGTCGGTCAGCAGCTACGTGGAAGCCAAGGACAATCGCGAAGTGGTGGACATTGCCCAGCTTAACGCAGAGCTGAAAACGACAGTTGCGAAGATCGACCAACTGCGCAAGGACATTGATGCCATTGTGGCGGAGATTGAAGGTGGGGAGTTGGAGGTATGAGCGGCAAGAACTTCTTGGAAAAGCTGCTGGATGGGGTGGAAGTGGAGTGGAAAGCGCTCGGCTCAGTGGTTGAAACTGTAACCGCACCTTCAAAGCTAAAAAGTGATTCCTATCGCGCGACCGGGAAACTTCCAATTATTGATCAAGGTATCGAATACATCGCCGGCTACACCGATGAAGATGTAAACCCTGTTGAAGCTGGAGAGTATGTGATTTTCGGCGACCATTCCGAGCACATAAAGTACGTAGACTTTCCCTTCGTTCAAGGCGCTGACGGACTGAAAATTCTTAGACCTATTTCGGTCAATGCCAAGTACACCTACCATGCCTTCCTGAATTTTTATACCAAGGAATTAAACTACAAGCGGCATTGGTCAACTGCACAACAAACACTAATTCCCATCCCTTGCCCGGACAATCCCAAAAAATCGCTTGAAATCCAGGCCGAAATCGTTCGCATACTGGACAGCTTCACCGAGCTGACCGCCGAGCTGACCGCCGAGCTGACCGCCCGCAAAAAACAATACAACTACTATCGCGACAAGTTATTGAGCTTTGAAGAAGGGGAAGTGGAGTGGAAGCCGCTGGGAGAAGTCGCGGAGTTGGTGCGCGGTAACGGGCTCCAGAAGAAGGACTTCACTGAAACGGGCGTGCCTGCCATTCACTACGGCCAGATCTACACCTACTATGGATTGTCGACTACGGAGACCCGGTCTCACGTCTCGCCAACGCTTGCCTCGAAGTTGCGCAAGGTGGACAAGGGCGATGTCGTAGTCACCAACACAAGCGAGAATATTGAGGATGTAGGCAAAGCCTTGGTTTACCTCGGCGAACGTCAAGCTGTCACAGGTGGTCACGCAACCATTGTGAAGCCTCAGAACTGCCTAATGGGGAAGTACTTCGCATACTTCACCCAAACGGAAGCGTTCGCGAACGAAAAGAGGCGGTACGCGAAAGGGACAAAGGTGATCGATATTTCCGCGACGGATATGGCAAAAATCCGGATTCCCATCCCGCCACTTGCCGAGCAAGCCCGCATCGTCGCCATCCTCGACAAATTCGACGCCCTGACCAACTCCATCACCGAAGGCTTGCCGCGCGAAATCGAATTGCGCCAGAAGCAATATGCGTATTACCGCGACTTGTTGTTCAACTTCCCCAAACCAGAAGCCGCTTCAGCCGCCAGTGCGTAAAGGGATACGCCCATGCCAAAACACCAGCTCACATTGCGCGACCAAACCACGGAATTCCTGCTCTACACCGCCCCGAATGGCGCGATCAAGGTGGAGGTTCTGCTCGCCAACGAGACCATTTGGCTGACCCAGAAGCGCATGGCGGAGTTGTTCGGCGTGGGCGTGCCTGCTGTCTCCAAGCACCTGAAAAACATCTTTGAAAGCAATGAGCTAAACCCAGATTCAGTTATTTCCATTTTGGAAACAACTGCCGAAGACGGTAAAAAGTACCAGACCCAGTACTACAACCTCGATGCGGTCATCTCGCTGGGCTACCGCGTCAATTCGGCGCAGGCTACCCAGTTTCGTATCTGGGCCACCCAGCTGATCAAGGAGTACATCATCAAGGGCTTTGCCATGGATGATGAACGGCTGAAAAATGGCCGCTACTTTGGCAAGGACTATTTCCGCGAACTGCTGGAGCGGGTGCGCTCGATTCGTGCCAGCGAGCGGCGGATTTATCAGCAGATCACCGACATTTTTGCCGAATGCAGTATCGATTACGACCCGAAATCCGAGACGACGCGCCTGTTTTACGCCCATGTGCAGGACAAGTTTCATTTTGCGATCACCGGCCACACGGCAGCCGAAATCATTGCGCTGAAGGCAGATGCCAGTAAGCCCCTGATGGGCATGACCACCTACAAGAATGCGCCGGATGGCCGGGTCCTGAAATCCGATTCACTGGTGGCGAAAAATTACTTGAGCGAAGAGGAAATCCGGAAACTGGAGCGGACCGTTTCTGCTTTTTTTGATTACATCGAGGGCGTCATCGAGCGGCGAAACACCTTCACGATGGAGAGCTTTGCCGCAAGCGTGGACAAGTTTCTGTCCTTCAACGAATACCGGATTCTGGAAGGCTACGGCAAAGTTACCCGCCTGCAAGCAGAGCAGAAAGCCGTTGCTGAGTATGAGAAGTTCAATAAGCAGCAGCGCATCGAATCCGATTTCGATCGCACCGTGAAAAAGCTGCTGCAAAGGAAGGACACCAAAGAATGAGCGACTACAAAACCATCGCCGAGTCCCGGAATTTCATTGTTCTGGACAGGTATGAGCCGGAATGGAAGGTTGCCGAGAGCTACCAGAGCGAAGGCGACCTGGAGCGCGAGCTGATCCAGGATCTGGTCAATCAGGGCTACGAGTTGGCTTCGTTCATCAAGACGCCCGCCGACTTGCTGGCCAACGTGCGCGTGCAATTGCAGGCACTCAACGCCATTCAGTTCACCGAGGGCGAATGGTTGCGCTTTGTGGAAACCTGGCTGGACAAGCCCAGCGAGGGCATCGTCGAGAAGACCCGCAAGATCCACGACGACTACATCCACGACTTTGTCTTTGACGACGGGCGCATCCAGAACATTTACCTGCTGGACAAGAAGAACATCGCCCGCAACAAGGTGCAGGTGATCAAGCAGTTCGAGCAGTCGGGCAGCCACGCCAACCGCTATGACGTGACGATTCTGGTCAATGGCCTGCCGCTGGTGCAGGTGGAGCTGAAGAAGCGCGGCGTGGCGATCCGGGAGGCCTTCAACCAGGTGCATCGCTACAGCAAGGAGAGCTTCAACAGCGAGCAATCCTTGTTCAAGTATCTGCAGCTGTTCGTGATCTCCAACGGCACCGACACCCGCTACTTTGCCAATACCACGCAGCGCAACAAGAACAGCTTCGACTTCACCATGAACTGGGCGAAGGCGGACAACACGCTGATCAAGGACCTGAAGGACTTCACGGCCACCTTCTTCCAGAAGCACACCTTGCTCAATGTGCTGCTGCATTACTCGGTGTTCGACGTCAGCAACACGCTGCTGGTGATGCGGCCTTACCAGATCGCCGCCACGGAACGCATTCTGTGGAAGATCAAGAGCAGCCATCAGGCCAGGAACTGGAGCAACACGGAAAGCGGCGGCTATATCTGGCACACCACCGGCAGCGGCAAGACCTTGACCAGCTTCAAGGCCGCGCGCCTGGCCACTGAGCTGGACTTCATCGACAAGGTGTTCTTCGTGGTGGACCGCAAGGATCTGGACTACCAGACCATGAAGGAATACCAACGTTTCTCGCCGGACAGCGTCAACGGGTCGGACAGCACGGCGGGTCTGAAGCGCAACCTGGAGAAGGACGACAACAAGATCGTCGTCACCACCATCCAGAAGCTCAACAACCTGATGAAGAGCGAGGCGGACTTGCCCATCTACGGCAAGCAGGTGGTGTTCATCTTCGATGAATGCCACCGCAGCCAGTTTGGCGAGGCCCAGAAGAACCTGAAGAAGAAGTTCAGGAAGTTCTGCCAGTTCGGCTTCACCGGTACGCCCATATTCCCGGAAAACGCTCTTGGCGCCGAGACCACGGCCAGCGTGTTTGGCCGTGAGCTGCACGCGTACGTGATCACCGATGCGATCCGCGACGAAAAGGTCCTGAAGTTCAAGGTGGACTACAACGATGTGCGCCCGCAATTCAAGGCCATCGAGACCGAACAGGACGAGAAGAAGCTGAGTGCGGCGGAGAACCGGCAAGCCCTGCTGCACCCGGATCGCATCCGCGAGATCACCCGGTACATCCTGAACAACTTCCGGCAGAAGACCCACCGCCTGCAGCCGGGCGGCTCTCGTAGCAATGGGGGCTTCAACGCCATGTTCGCCGTCAGCAGCGTGGATGCGGCCAAGCTGTATTACGAGTGCTTCCGGGAGTTGCAGAAGAACAGCGACAAGCCGCTGAAGGTGGCCACAATCTTCTCGTTTGCGGCAAACGAGGAGCAGGACGCGATTGGCGACATCCAGGACGAGAGCTTTGATGTGTCTGCCATGAACAGCAGCGCCAAGGAGTTCCTGAGCGCGGCCATCGCCGACTACAACGCGCTGTTCAAGACCAACTTCAGCGTGGACAGCAACGGCTTCCAGAACTACTACCGCGACCTGGCCAAGCGCGTCAAAGAGCAGGATGTCGATCTGCTGATCGTGGTCGGCATGTTCCTGACCGGTTTTGATGCGCCCACGCTGAACACCTTGTTTGTTGACAAGAACCTGCGCTACCACGGGCTGATGCAGGCCTATTCGCGCACCAACCGCATTTTTGACGCCACCAAGACCTTCGGCAACATCGTCACCTTCCGTGACCTGGAGCAGGCGACCATCGATGCCATCACCCTGTTTGGTGACAAGAACACCCGGAACGTGGTGCTGGAGAGAAGCTACAAGGAGTACATGGAAGGCTTCACCGATGCGGTCACCGGAGAGGCACGTCGGGGCTTCATGGAGGTGGTGCGGGAACTGGAAGCACGTTTTCCCGACCCTGCCGCCATTGAGAAGGAGGCGGACAAGAAGGCCTTCGTCAAACTGTTCGGCGAGTACCTGCGCATCGAGAACGTGCTGCAGAACTATGACGAATTTGCCAGCTTGAAAGCGTTGCAGGGCGTCGATCTGACGGACCCTGCCGCAGTAGAGGCGTTCAAGGCCCAGCACTACCTGAGCGATGAGGATCTGGCCGCGCTGCAGGCCATCAGGCTTCCGTCAGAGCGGAAGATTCAGGACTATCGCTCGACCTACAACGACGTACGCGATTGGCTGCGCCGCCAGAAGGCAGGGGACGAGAAAGATAAATCCACCATCGACTGGGATGACGTGGTCTTCGAGGTGGATCTCTTGAAGTCGCAGGAAATCAACCTCGACTACATCCTGGAACTGATCTTCGAGCACAACAAGAAGACCAAGAAGAAATCGGATCTGGTGGATGAGGTGCGCCGGGTGATCCGGGCAAGCCTGGGTAACCGCGCCAAGGAAAGCTTGGTGGTGGACTTCATCAATCAGACCGACCTGGACCAGCTCGGCGACAAGGCCAGTGTGATCGAGTCCTTCTTCACATTTGCTCAAGCGGAGCAGCAGCGCGAAGCGCAGGAGCTGATCGACACCGAGAACCTCAACGCTGAGGCCGCCCGGCGATACATCACCACCTCACTCAAGCGTGAGTACGCCAGCGAAAACGGCACGGAGCTCAATGCGGTGCTGCCCAAGATGAGCCCATTGAATCCGCAATTCCTGATCAAGAAGCAGACGGTCTTCCAGAAGATCGCTGCCTTTGTCGAGAAGTTCAAGGGGGTGGGAGGGCAGCTGTAAGCACGCGGTTGTGAGGGATGGATGTGTTATGACAACGACACGACTGTGGATTGCATGAACTTCGGTCTCGTTGCGAGTACCTGAGCTTACTGGCTCCGAGCTTTGGTCCAATTCAAGCGGTAAAGATGGAGTGGAAACTCGGCAGAAAGCAGTCGGGCTTTCCGGAAAAGAAAAACCCCTTGAGGCAGTGGTCCTCAAGGGGTTTGTTCTGCGACAGGATTCGGCTGAGTCCGGCTTGCCATCAGACGTTGAAGCGGAAGTGCAGGACATCGCCTTCCTGCACGATGTAATCCTTGCCTTCCAGACGCAGCCTGCCCGCGTCGCGTGCGCCGGCTTCGCCCTTGTACTTGATGAAGTCGTCGTAGCCGATGGTTTCGGCGCGGATGAAGCCCTTTTCGAAATCGGTGTGGATCACGGCGGCGGCCTGCGGCGCGGTGGCGCCTTTCTTCACCGTCCAGGCGCGCACTTCCTTCACGCCGGCGGTGAAGTAGGTCTGCAGGCCGAGCAGGGCATAGGCGGCGCGGATCACGCGATTCAGGCCGGGCTCTTCCAGGCCCATGTCGGCCAGGAACACGTCGCGGTCTGCGTCGTCGAGCTGCGAGAGCTCTTCCTCGATCGCGGCGCAGACCGGCACCACCTGCGCGCCTTCCTTCTCGGCGCGGGCGCGCACGGCGTCCAGGTGCGGATTGTTCGTGAAGCCGTCCTCGCGCACGTTGGCGATGTACATCACCGGCTTCAGGGTGAGCAGGAACAGCTCGCGCAGCATGCCCTTTTCCTCGGCGGAAAGGCCCATGGAGCGCGCCGGATGGCCTTCATCCAGATGCGCGCGGACGCGCGCCAGGAGATCGCGGCGGGCGGCGGCGTCCTTGTCGCCGGTCTTGGCGGCACGCTCGTAGCGGTTGTGCGCCTTTTCCACGGACTCCAGGTCGGCGAGCGCCAGTTCGGTATCGATGGTGTCGATATCGGCGATCGGATCGACCTTGCCCGCCACGTGGATGATGTCGGTGTGCTCGAAGCAGCGCACGACGTGCGCGATCGCGTCGGTCTCACGGATGTTGGCGAGGAACTTGTTGCCGAGGCCTTCGCCCTTGCTCGCACCGGCGACCAGGCCGGCGATGTCCACGAATTCCACCGCCGTCGGGATGGTCTTCTGCGGCTTCACGATCTTCGCCAGTTCATCCAGGCGCGGATCGGGCACCGGCACCACGCCGACGTTCGGGTCGATCGTGCAGAACGGGAAGTTCGCCGCTGCGATGCCCGCGCGGGTCAGCGCGTTGAACAGCGTGGATTTGCCGACGTTCGGAAGGCCGACGATGCCGCATTGGATGCCCATGATGATTCCTGATGTTCCATGCGACGGACAGGCCGTGTCCGCCGCGTTGCAAAATTATTTCGATGTGTGGAGCCGCTTCGTCGCTTCTTCAACCTTGCCTTCGACCAGCAGCGGCAACACGGCGAGCGCGTCGTCGATGCCGCGCGCGATCGCGGCGTCGTCGTCCTTCCCGGCGCGGCCGAGCACCCACGGCGTCACCTTGTCCTTGTGACCGGGATGGCCGATGCCGACGCGCAGGCGGTGGAACTTGCCGTGGCCCAGGTGCGCGAAGATGTCGCGCAAGCCGTTCTGGCCGCCGTGTCCGCCGTCGAACTTGAGTCGCACCGTGCCTGCGGGAAGGTCAAGTTCGTCGTGCGCGACCAGCATCTGTTCGGGCGCGATCTTGAAGTAGCGCAGGGCAGCAGAGACCGATTGGCCGCTGCGGTTCATGAATGTGGAAGGTTTCAGCAACCAGATGGCATCGCCACCGATGGAAATTTTGGTGGCTTGCCCGAACAGCTTGGCTTCGTCGCGGAACTGCCCGCCGTGCTGGCGTGCGAGTTCTTCAACGAAACGAAACCCGGCGTTGTGCCGGGTTCCTGCGTATTCGGCGCCCGGATTGCCGAGACCGACGATGAGGCGTAGAGGTTCCATTCGAGTCCACCCTCGCTTCGCCCTCTCCCGCGAACAGGAGAGGGCGGGCGATCGCCGCGCGGGGCGCGGCGGTATGGGTCAAGAGCGGATTACTTCTTCTTCGCCGGAGCAGCCTTGGCCGGAGCCGCAGCCTTCGCGGCCTTGGTGGCCGGCACTTCGGCGGCCGCCGGAGCGACGTCGGCTTCGGCTTCTTCCTTGACCTGACGCGCGATCACCACGGCCACGTCGTGGGTCGGACCGAGCTTCAGTTCCGGAATCGTCACACCCTTCGGCAGCTTCAGGTCGGACAGGTGCACCACGTCGCCTTCCTTCAGCTCGGCGAGGTCGACTTCGATGAATTCCGGCAGGTCGCCCGGCAGGCATTCGACCTTCACTTCGTTGAGTTCGTGCGTGATCACGACGCCGCCGGTCTTGCCCGCGGGCGAGGTTTCGGCGTTGAGGAAGTGCAGCGGCACGGCCAGGCGGATGGCTTCATTCGGCATCACGCGCTGGAAGTCCAAGTGCATGATGCGCGGCTTGGCCGGATGGCGCTGCATGTCGCGCAGCAGCACCTGCTGCACGTCGCCATTGAGCGAGAGGTCGAGGATCGACGCATAGAACCACTCGTGCTGGCTGGCCAGGCGCACGACTTCGTGATCCAGCTGGATCGCGACCGGCTTGAGCGTGGAGCCATAGACGATGGCCGGGACCTTGTCCGCACGGCGCAGACGGCGGCTCGCACCCTTCCCTGCGACTTCGCGGAGTTCAACTTCGAATTTGTGAGTTGCCATTTTGGTTTCCTAGTTACAGCGTGTTGAAACCGCCTCGCGGCGGTGATGTGGCTCATCCGCGACCAGATGAGCCGGTTCAGGCCGGTTGCCCGGCCATGTTCTTGGATTTCTTCGGGCGGTCAGTCCACGTAGAGCGAGCTGACCGATTCGCCGTAGGCGATGCGGCGGATGGTTTCGGCCAGCAGTTCCGCCACGCTCAACTGGCGGATGCGGCCGCAGGCCTTGGCCGCGTCGGACAGGGGGATCGTGTTGGTGACGACGAGCTGGTCCAGCTGCGAGTTTTCCAGGTTCCGGATCGCAGGGCCGGACAGCACCGGATGGGTGCAGTACGCGATCACCTTGCTGGCGCCGTTTTCCTTCAGTGCGGCCGCGGCGGCGCAGAGCGTACCGGCGGTATCCACGATGTCGTCCACCAGCACGCAGGTCTTGCCGGCCACGTCGCCGATGATGTTCATCACCGTGGCGACGTTCGCCTTCGGACGGCGCTTGTCGATGATGGCCAGGTCGGCGTCGTCGAGGCGCTTGGCGATCGCGCGGGCGCGGACCACGCCGCCGACGTCGGGCGAGACGACGATCAGGTTCTGCGTGCCCTGCGTGCGCCAGATGTCGGCCAGCAGGATCGGCGAGGCGTAGACGTTGTCGAGCGGGCAATCGAAGAAGCCCTGGATCTGGTCGGCGTGCAGGTCGACCGTCAGCAGGCGGTCCGTGCCGACCGCGTCGAACATCTTCGCGGCCACTTTCGCGGTGATCGGCACGCGCGCCGAACGGGTGCGGCGATCCTGTCGCGCATAACCCAGGTACGGCACCACGGCGGTCACCGACGAGGCGCTGGCGCGCTTCAGGGCGTCGATGATGACCAGCAGCTCCATGAAGTTTTCGGCCGTCGGCGCGCAGGTCGGCTGGATCACGAAAACTTCCTGACGGCGGACGTTTTCCTCGATTTCGACCTGGACTTCGCCATCGGAGAAGCGGCCCACGAGCGCCTTGCCGAGACCGACGCCGAGTTCGGCGCAAACTTGCTGCGCCAACGGCCGGTTGGCGTTGCCGGAGAAGATCAGCAGGTTGTTGGTGTCCACGGGGCGACCTTAGACGGATGGCTGCGGCTTGGGTGGTGGCTGGGGCGGCAGGATTCGAACCTGCGTATGGCGGGATCAAAACCCGCTGCCTTACCGCTTGGCGACGCCCCAACTATCTGCGGTTCCGCCGGCTACGCGTTTCCATCGAACGCGCGCAACCTGGCGAATACCGGCGATTCGTTCACGCCGCGAACCACGAACGCGCGCCAGTTTTCCGGCAGCGCTTCCTTCGCGGCATGTGCCTTCGAAGGCTCGTCGAACGGGACGAACATTCCGCCGCCGGTGCCCGTGACCGCCGCCGCGCCGAAGGCTGCGAGGCGATCCAGCGCGTCTGCGATCGCCGGCGCGCGTGAACGCAGCACGGGAGCGAAGGCATTGTCGCGCAAGGAACCGGAAACGAAGTCCGCTATTGTCGCGGACGGTGTGTTGCGGGTCAATTCCGGCGCTCGGAACAATTCAGCCGTCGGCACGCCGATGCCGATGTCCACGACCAGGTACCAGCGCTCGGGCAGCGCAAGCGGCGTGAGGTTTTCGCCCACGCCTTCGGCCCAGGCGCTGTGGCCGCGCACGAAAACGGGCACGTCCGCGCCGAGTTTCAGGCCGATCGCGGCCAGTTCCTCGATGGAAAGATTCGTGCGCCACAGATGGTTCAGCGCGAGCAGGACGGTTGCTGCATCCGAGCTGCCGCCGCCGAAACCGCCGCCTTGCGGGATGGATTTGGCGATTTCGATGTCCGCGCCGAGCGGGGTTCCGCTGGCTGCCTGCAGGGCGCGCGCCGCGCGGACCGTCAGATCTGCTTCCGGTTCCACGCCATGCGCGCCGGAACCGCGTTCGATACGGCCGTCGGCGCGGACCCGCAGGGCGATTTCGTCGCCCCAGTCGAGCAGCTGGAACACGGTCTGCAGCAGGTGATAGCCATCGTCCCGGCGGCCGATGATGTGCAGGAACAGGTTCAGCTTCGCGGGCGCGGGCCAATGGCTCCAGCCTGCGCCGACGGGCAATGCGTGGTTTGTGGACATGGCGTTCAGCGCGGCGCGGTGGAAGATTCCCAGCGCTCGATCTGCAAGCGCACCTTGCGTTCGCCCTGGTTGGCGAAGACCTTGACCGGCATCGGCGGCACATCCGCATTCCACTGGCGATATTCGATGCGCCAGCCGTTCTGCTCGATCAGCGCCGGCAGTCCGTTTTCCCCGAACTCGATGTTGGCCGTTCCCGTCGCCCGCGCGCCCCGGACCCAGGCGATCAGATCGTCCAGCGGCATGCTCCAGCCGACGTGTTCCTCGAGCAGTTGCGCCGCGCTGTCGCCGAAATACGGCCCGCCTTCGAGTCCGTCGATCCGCGCGAAGCGGGTGTCGCCGCGCAATTTCCAGCTTTGCCGCGTGACCGGCGCGTTCAGCACGATCTCGAACGCGTCGTCGTCCTGAATCCATTCGATCCGCCCGGAACCGCCGTCGCGGCCATCGGAAACCGCGAGCCGGCCGGTCAGTTTCCAGGCGCTGGATCGCGCCAGCTGCGCTTCGCGCTGTGCCTGCGCTTCGAGCAGTGCCGCATCGGGCGAGAAGGTCTTGCGCGGCGCCGTGGTGCAGGCCGCCAGCAAAGTCATCGCTGTGAACAGGAACAGACGCCGCATCATTCGCCAATCATCTCGATGGCGGCCTGGAGCGCGCGGCTGTCGCCGCCGAGTTCCAGGCCAAGGCGCAGCATCGAACGCGCTTCATCCTTCTGGCCGAGCGCCCACAGCACGTTGGCCAGATGCGCCGCGATTTCCGCGTCGCGCTGCTGTTCGAAGGCTTTCTGCAGGAAGGGCAGGGCTTCGGCGTGTTTGCCGAGCTTGTGCAGGACCCAGCCCATGCTGTCGAGGATCGCCGGTTCGTGCGGATCGAGCTCGTAGGCTTTCTCGATGTAGCCCAGTGCTTCCTGCAGCTTGTCGGTGCGGTCCGCCAGCGTGTAGCCGAGCGCGTTGAGGTAGGTCGGATCTTCCGGCGCGTCTTCGGAAAGCGCGCGCAGGTCGGCGATGGCTTCATCGACGCGGTCGGCGCGTTCGTAAGCCAGCGCGCGGGAATAGAGCAGGCCGGGATCGTCCTCGAAAATCGACAGCCCGCGCGCCAGTGCCGCGAGTTCCTCCTTGCCGGCGTTGGCCTGCCGGTGCAGTTCGGCCTCGAACAGGTAGGCGTCGCGGATCAGCTCGCCCGATTCCACGTCGCCGGCCTGGATTTCGCGCAGCCGGGCGATGGCCTCGTCGTGGCGGCCCAACTTGTCCAGCACCAGGGCGATGCGCAGTTGCGCCTGCTCCCAGGTCGGCCCGGACGTGATCTTCCGGTACCACTCCAGCGCGGCGGCGTGGTCTTCGCGCATCTCGCTGATCTGGCCGATCAGGAACAGTCTCTGCGGCGGGAATTCCCTTTTCTTCGCTTCGGCTTTTTTCGGGTCGCCCTTTTTGCCGTCCTTGTCGTCGGGATTGCGGCTGGCGTCGCGATACAGCGCATCGAGACCGGCGTTGTCCTTGGCGCGCAGCAGATACGTGGCGCGCGCACCGAGGATGGCGTCGTCGCCGGAGGCGCGTTCCAACGTCCTGGCGGCGGTGGCCGGATCGCCGATCGCATTGAATTGCGCGGCGATGCCGAGCAGCGCGGCATCGTCCAGTCCCGGCAGCGACAGGGCTTTCCGCAGGGCTTGGCGCGAGGCTTCCTGCGCGCCGCGTTCGCGTGCGCTCTCGGCCAGCCAGACCCAGGCGCGTGGCTGTTCCGGGAATTTTTCCGGCGCATTGGCGGCCAGCTTGGCGTACAGGTCCTTGTCATTGAGCCGCAACGCCACGCCGCCCAGCGTCAGCCAGGCATCGAACACATCCGGCAATTGATCGGCCTCGATGAGTTCGCCGAGCAATGCGGACGCAGCGTTTTTGTCCGGGTGCGAGGACAGGGCCGCCGCGGCCATCTTCCAGCCGTCTTCGCGCGCGAAAAGCTTGGCGATGGTGTCGCGCGCCGCCTCGTTGTCGCCCGAGCGCAAGGCCAGCCGCAAGCTCGCGGCGGCGATGTTGGCGTCGTCGGGCTGCAAGGCCTGCCAGCGCGAAAGTGCCTGTCGTGCCAGTTCGAGCTCGTTCGCGAGCAGGGCGGTTTGCACGGCGCGTTCGGCGATTTTCGGGTCGTCCGAAAGCAGCATCGCCTGCGCGAAAGCCCGCGCCGCCGTCGCTGGATCGCCGCCTTGCAGTGCGAATTCGCCCTCGAGCAGCGGTTGCAGCAGCGCGCTGCCGGTGGATTCCGGCTCGCTTTCGTCCGAAGCTGACTCGAGCGCAACGGCGGCTTCCGACGGCAAGGCCTGCCCGGATTCCGCGAACACCAGCATGGGCGTAGCCAAGAGCAGCAGGTAAACTAGGGCACGTTGCATCTTCATACCGTGACGTGAAAGCGCTGCGCGATGAAGGAAATTGCCCGCCAGCGAAAGAAAACGAAGTCTAACGCAAGCCCGTCATGACCCTGCTCGCACTTGGCCTGAACCATCAGACCGCTCCGGTTTCGATGCGCGAAAAGCTCGCCATCGGGCCGGCCGTCGTCGATCGCGCGGTACGTGAACTGGTCGGCAGCGAGGGCATCGTCGAAGCGGCCGTACTTTCCACCTGCAATCGGACCGAGCTTTATTGCCGCGTCGAGCCGGGCAACGAGCACATGCCCGAGCAATGGCTGGCGCAGTACGGCGGTTTGCGCGCCGAGCAGCTCGATGCCTACCTCTACCGCTATCGCGACGGCGATGCGGTGCGGCACCTGTTCCGCGTTGCCACGGGCTTGGATTCGATGATCCTCGGCGAGCCGCAGATCCTCGGACAGGTGAAGGATGCCTACCAGCAGGCGCGCAGCGTCGGTGCGCTGAAAACGCCGCTGGATCGGCTGTTCCAGCAAACCTTCGCGGTCGCCAAGCGCGCGCGCACCGATACGCAGATCGGCGCGCAGCCGGTTTCGGTCGCGTTCGCGGCGGTGCGCCTGGCGCAGCGCGTGTTCGCCTCGCTCGACCAGGCCACGGTGCTGCTGATCGGCGCGGGCGACACGATCGAACTGGCGGCACGGCATCTGGTCGATCACGAGGTCAAGCGCCTGCTGGTCGCCAACCGCACGCTCGAACACGCGCAGTCGCTGGCTTCGCGCTTCGGTGGAACGGCGCTGCCGCTGTCCGACATTCCGCGCATGTTGCCGGAAGCGGATATCGTGTTTTCCGCGACCGCGAGCCGCGATCCGGTGCTGAGGAAGGATTCCGTCGAGAAAGCCCTGAAGCAGCGCCGCCATCGTCCGATGTTCCTGCTCGACCTCGCCGTGCCGCGCGACATCGAGGCAGGCGTTGCGCAACTGGACGACGCCTTCCTCTACACCGTCGACGACCTGGAGCAGGTCATCGACGAAAACCGCCGTTCGCGCCGCGAGGCGGCGGACCAGGCCGAAGCCATCATCGAGCTGCAGGTCGAGCATTACCTGCAGTGGTGGCGCGCGAGCGATCGCCAGGACACGTTGAAGCGCCTGCGCCGGCAAGGCGAAGTCACGCGCGACGAAGTGCTGGCGCGTGCGCGGGATCTGCTCGCGCAGGGCAAGGATCCGAACGAAGCGCTCGCCTTCCTCGCCAACACGCTGACCAACAAGTTGCTGCACGCACCGACCGCGGCCCTGAGGCAGGCGGCGATGAGCGGCGATCACGAACTGCTGCACGCCGCTTCGCGCCTGTTCGACACGAAAGACGACGACTCCGGCTCCGATGACGCCTAGCATCCGACGCAAACTCGATGCGCTCGCCGAGCGCCACGAGGAAGTCGGACGCTTGCTGGCCGAACCTGCCGCCAGTTCCGACCCGAACAAGTTCCGCGACCTGTCGCGCGAGTATGCGCGGCTGGAAGCCATCGTCGCCGGGCTGCGCGAGTTCGATGCGGCGCAGGCGGATCTGGCCGCCGCCGAAGCGATGGCGAACGATCCGGAAATGCGCGAGCTGGCGCAGGAAGAAATCGCGAGCCAGCGCGAACGCATCGAAAAACTCGACGGCGAACTTTCGCTGCTGTTGCTGCCGCCCGATCCGAGCGACGACGCCAATCTGTTCCTCGAAATCCGCGCCGGAACCGGCGGCGACGAGGCCGCGATCTTCGCGGGCGACCTGTTCCGGATGTATTCGCGCTATGCCGAAAGCCAGCGCTGGCAAGTGGAAATCCTTTCCGCCAATCCCGGCGAACACGGCGGCTACAAGGAAATCGTCGCGCGCATCGAAGGGCAGGGCGCGTATGCGAAATTGCGCTTCGAGTCGGGAACGCATCGGGTGCAGCGCGTGCCGGAAACCGAATCGCAGGGCCGCATCCACACCTCCGCCGCGACCGTCGCGATTCTTCCCGAACTCGAGGACATCGCCGAAATCGAACTGCGCGACGCCGATTTGAAAGTCGATACCTTCCGCGCTTCGGGCGCGGGCGGTCAGCACGTCAACAAGACCGATTCCGCCATCCGCATCACGCACTTGCCGAGCGGCATCGTGGTCGAATGCCAGGACGAACGCAGCCAGCACAAGAACCGCGCCCGTGCGATGAGTTTGCTGAAAGCGCGCCTGCTCGACGACAAGCGCAGCCAGCAAGCCGCGGCGCAAGCCGAAAGCCGTCGCCTGCAAGTGGGTTCGGGCGACCGCAGCCAGCGCATCCGCACCTACAACTTCCCGCAAGGCCGCATCACCGATCACCGCATCAACCTGACGCTGTATCGCCTGCCGGAAATGGTGGAAGGCGACATCGGCGAATTGGTCGATACCTTGCGGCGCGAGTATCAGGCCGACGAGTTGAAGCTGATCGGCGAAGCATCGTAAGCGTTTCGCAGGTTGGACTGACGAATAGGGAATCGCGGCTTGCGCCGCTCCCACGAAAGCACGGCTTGCCTGTGGGAGCGGCGCAAGCCGCGATTGAAATGCGTTGCTACGGCGCTTCCCGCTTCGCCCGTCATTGCGCGGCTTTTGCGGCGGTGGCCTTGGCCGGGTTCGGCGGCTTCGCGGGCATCTTCGATTTCGGCCAGCAACTTGAAGCAAGCCGCCGTGCGCAAGTGTTTTTCGCCGAAGCTGGCAAGGTTGCGTTCGTAGGCTTCCAGCGCCATCGCGTGGGCTTCGTCGTGACGCTTGAGCGTTCGTCGTGACGCTTGAGCGAATGCAAGGCACTGGCGTCGGCCATTATTGCGACGGCGATGCCCCGCCCATACTTCGCCCATCTGCGGTAGCTGGCCGCTGCGATCACCGCGACGTATTTGGGGCGCTAACGATCAACGATGGGATTGGGATTCCACGAAGGCACGAAGCACTGCATTGATCTTGGTCTGGTAACGCCGCCCGGAGCTTCGGAAGAAGTCCAATACTTCTCGATCAAGCCGCAAGGTCACTTGCTGCTTGTTTTCGGAGGTCATCATCAGGCCCGGTCGCGTCCATTTGGTATTTGGGGAAGAACGGGGGATGTCGCTGAAGTCGATGTCTTCATCGGGCATCGCGGCAAGTTGCGCCAGTTGGGCGCGCTCTTCGGCGCTCAACGGTTTGTCGGCGGCGAGGGTGAAGTTAATGGTTTGAGTAGTCTTTTTGCTCACTGCGGTCGGCTTTACGGGCTGAAATGATGCGGATGTATGTTTTGTCAAGCATCGCCAAAGCTGCCACCAGCGGCGCGACGGTGGTTTTGGTTGGTCATGCGTCAACCGGAGAACTTCGGTGCGCAGATCGGCCAGGTTGGCGTCCTTGGCCTCGATGGTGGCTCGAAGACCGGCAATTTCGGCCTCCAAGAGACTCCCCGCAGGTTTGGAATGGGCGGCTCACTGTAGCATTCTCTGGCCTCGTGTCTTGGCCTTGTGCCGGTTCACTACGCCGCTTCGATACCTTGCGGCGCGAGTATCAGGCCGACGAGTTGAAGCTGATCGGCGAGAGTTGAGCAGTCCGTCGTCCTGGAAGGAAGGCCGGGAACCGCCCCGAGTGGCGATTTTACGCGGGGCGGGCTTTTCGGCCCGCCCCGCGAATCGCGGGAACGGGATTACGGTGCTTTGGGCGTCAGGCGCAGCAGCGCCATTCGCGAGAAGGACGGCACGCCAATTTGGCCGGGTGCGGTGAATCTCTGGCCCGTAGCCAGCAGGATGTATTCGCCATTGGCGGAAATGTCGGTCGCATCCATCGAAGGCCAGTCGAGGCTTAGCCCGTTTTCCGCCAGCAGCGCCGAGAGTTGCACGAAGCCCGTGTCCTTCGTCCAGATCAGGCCGTCGAAAGTCCCCATGGCCATTCCAGGCGCGGAATACGCGCCAACCGCGATCGCGCCATCGTTGGATGCGTCGCGCAGCGAGTAATTCCATCCCTTCGGGTTGTCGTCCGTCGCGTTCAGCGCGCCAAGGCTTCCGCTCCTGCCAGTGTCGGGTTCCCAGAACCAGGAATGACTCGACTCCCCGACCAGAACGGGCAGTTCCTCGCCAAAGACCGGAATCCACCGCATTTCCATATCCCGCCAAGTCATGTTTCCGAAAACGATGTCGCAGTCGGCGTCGCAGGCAACGGCTTGTCCAAGGTATTCGCCATTTGCTCCACGGGCAAGCCGTTGCCGCAGCTCGCCATCCTTCCAGTACACCGTGGGATTTCCGTTGATTTCAAGATAACCGGCGAGTGGGCCGTCTCCAATTTCACGGTTGAAAAAGTAATGGTTGCCGATGGCGCGTCTGCCATCGTTGGAAACGAGCGATATATTCAATGAGCCAGGAGGAAGGGCGGGGTCGCCGGTCAGATCGCCCGGCAGATCGGCTTGTCCGTGTTCGCTGCTCCATTGCCACACGCCGATAAGGTTGAATAGGTCATGTTCCGGATAATCGCGGCCACCCGTGCCGACGATATGCGAAAAGTCGTCGGATGCGCTGAGGACATCGGGGTCTCTTATTTCCGGCAACATGCCGGGAAGCAGGGTTGCCATTCCATTCTTCAATATTGCGGGCCGGCGAGGCGATAATTGATTGATGAGAATGGAATCTCCATCCGCGGAAATGATGGGCCGTCCGGCGACGCGGCTGCTGGCCGACATATCCAGAATATTCTCCCAAGTCATGCTTTCCAGCGTAAGGCGAACCGGATAGTTCCATATATACTCGCGATCGAGAATTTTTCTCAAAGCCGCCACCGTGCCGTTGTTGGCGACCGAGCCATACAGAATGAGATTCCCGCTGCCCATCTGGGTTTCTGTTCCGGGCGTCGCCGGTTCTTCCGGCAACTCGATCAGTTCGATGTCGTAGAGATCGGTCAGCTTCGCCTTCACGTACGGGCAGGCCGGTTTTGCCAGCTTGGTCAGCGGTTTCAGATTGAACATGCCGAAGCCGAAACCTTCCGCCGTGGCGTTGTAGCTGACGGTGGCGTCGTCGCAAGTGAAATGCATTTCGAGGCTGCCCCACGGCACGAGTACGGCGGGAGCGGACGGATCGTGCTCGCCGAAACGGCCGCCGCTGACGTAATCCATTTGCGGGAACGTCAGCAATTCGTTTTCGTAGGTTCCCAAACCCGCCGCCCAGAACGGATGGCCTTCCGGATCGTAGGCGAACCAGAACAGGATCGCCGCGCCATTTTCCAGCCATTGCAGCGTGAACACCGGGCCGCCGTTGTGTTCCGACTCGAACCACGTTCCACTGGTTCCGGCATAAGGCTGCACCGGGCTGCCGACCGGCGAACAGACCGCGCCCATCGTGCGGGAAAGGCGGGTCAAGGGATAAGTGGCCGTCTTGCCGTAGGCATCGAAGGAGATTTCGCCGGTATTGCAGTCGGAGAAGCGCATTTCGGCGGTTCCGACGACTTCCAGCGTCACGTCGCTGGCCGGAACATCCTGGGCGAAGCGTCCGCCGTGGCCGGTGACGAGTTCGGGGAAAACGATCTTGTCGCCATCCTCGCCGGGCACGATCGAGCCGGCGCCGTTGGAGATGATCCAGCGCGGCTTTCCTTCGTCGTCCGACGTGTACCAGTACAGCGCGGCGCGATCGTTCGACAGGATTTCCAGCACCCAGCCTTCCCCGTCCACGCCATCGTGATCGGGATTGATCCACATGGCGCTGTGGCCGGGCTCGATTTTCCCTGCGTTGGCGAATGCGCAGGGCAGCAGTATCAGCGCCACCGCGCGGATGGCGCTATCGCGCCATGCTTTCTGGAGGATTTTGGGGAAATGCATGGTTCTATCCTCAGTGCTTGGAACGCGGTTCACGAAACATGATGCGAAATGTACTTTCTGAGTACGAACTGCAAGTTCGTGGATGCCCCGTCCAGGGCATCCACGAAGCGATGCCACTACTCGCAGCCGAAAATTGCCGTTTGCGTGGTTGATCCGTAATCATTGGTCACGGTCAGCTTCACTCGAACGAGCTTGTCGATGATGCAGATATCGGAGAACAGCGTGCTCTGCTCGGCCTGCGCGCCATTGTTGAGATACCAAGTGTAGCTCGTGGGGCCTTGCGAGTTGTAATGGTCGAAGCTGCATGCGAACACGCCGCCGCTGCCGTAATTGGGATCGGGACACAGCCAGCCGCTGATGGTTGGCGCGCTTGCGCCGTGCGCGGTGAGGATGCTGCCCGCGCTGCCTGCGTACGCGTCGATGTGATAGCCGATGGGCTGATAGACGGCATAGGTGGCGCCGCCGTTGGTGCAACTGCCGGAAAAGTTCCCGCCGGTATGGGTGCCGACGATGCGTTTGTCGGAGGCCAGAACCCAGGGGCCACCCGAATCGCCATCGTCGGTGCAGACATTTTGCACCTTGACCAGATCTCTGATGTAGCGATTCAATCCAGTGATGACTATTGGAAAATTCAGCGTTTCCACCGCGCCGCAATGCGGACCGCCGGACGTTTTGCCATAGCGGCAAACGGTAGTGCCTACAGTGACTACCGCCGTACCGGCCCATTTCGCCGGTACGTTGAACAGGCCATCGGAGTACCCGTTGATCGTGGCTATGGGCGTTTGCCCGGCGACCGTATCAACCCAGGCAATGTCCAGATTGGTTGATGGCGGCGCAGCGAAGGGGTACGACGATCCCCCCACTATTCCCAGCGCCGCACCCGTGGGCGTGATGATGGTGTTGCCGGCTTCGCCGCAATGCCCGGCGATGTAGTAGCCGTTTTCGGTCGGCACGCCGATGGTGCATGGGTAGTTGCCGGTTCCATTCGGGTTCTGCTCGAAAGTGTAGTTGCGCTGGCCATCGCCGCCGCGAACGTCGGCGCTGAGTTCCAGTTCGTCCGATGTTTCGCGAATTTCGATGCGATCCGCATCGCCCGCCAGCGCGTTGTGCAGGATGCCGGCGCTGCCGCTTGCCACGCCAAGCACCACGCGGTTGGCCTTGAAGTCGATGAAGGCGGTTTTCAGAGCGCCCTCGTGGAGCAGGGAAAACGCCGACTCCTCAACACGGTTCCGGACTTGCTCAAGTTCGCGCAACGACCATTGTACCGCTACCGGCACTGCGCCGAGCTTGGTCAGTAGTTTTTCGGGCTCGGACGAATTGATTGCCACGTGCAGGCGCAGGCTTTCCGCATCGAACCATGCGCCTGCATAAGCCTCGAGTTTCAAACCCTTGATTCTGTCGTGCAGGTCGATGGCTTCTGCTTCGGCGGCGAGACGCTTGATCGCGTCCTGCTCGTTCAGGCCATAAATCGACTTCACTTGTTCCAGAACATCCTGATCGACCTCGATGCCTTCGCTCGCCTGTGCGGCGAACGCGATCGCGGAGCCGATCAATACCACCAAAGCGCGCTTCATGTGCATCTTGTTGCAAGACTTCCTGGATACACCTCTCGTTGGTTGGGAAATGGCGCGCGGTATCGCAACGCCGCCGAAAGGCTACCTGTGTAGTCTATTATTTCCTTGATCGAAGTCAAGAAACAATCAGCGATGGGTTTCTTTTTTGTGAGGCGAGTCGCAGAGCGAGTCATGGAAGACCAGGCCGACGAGTTGAAGCTGATCGGCGAAAGTTGAACCGCGCGGTTACTTCGGCGGCTTTTCCCGCGATTGCGCCGCCTTCGCGTCGAAGCCTTTGCCCGGTTCCGCGGCGTTCCATGCGTCGTGGAGTTTCGCGAGGCGTTCGCTGTTCTCGATGCCGCGCGCGTGGTCCGGGCCGAGCGCCGCGTCGAAGGTTCGCTGCGCGGCGAGCAGCAGGTTTTCCGCTTCGTCGAAGCGACGCAGCGCGGCGAGGGTGTCGGCGTACTGGCCTTGCAGCGTGGCGATGAACCAGTGGCCTTCGGGCAGCGCGCGTTGCGCGGTTTCGAGCGCTTCGCGGCCGAGTTTTTCGGCTTCGTCCAGTTGCCCGGTCTGCCGCAGCGCCGCGGCGGTCGAACTCATCGCGGACAGGGTTTCGAGCGTGGTTTCGCCCCAGACCCGGCGGCTGGCGGTTAGTGCTTGCCGGTGCAGCTGCAGCGCCTGTTCCGCATCGCCCTGGGCCTGCAGCAGCAGCGCGTAGTCGTGCAGCGAGGTCACCGTGCTCGGGTGTTCTTCGCCCAGCATGCGGCGGCGTGCGGCGAGCGTATCGGCCAGATGTCCGGCTGCCTGGTCGAGGTTGCCGAGGTTCAGATGCGCGATGCCCAAGGCGCTGCGCGCGGTCAGTGCGAGCGGATTTTCGCTGCCGAGCGTGCGGCTGGCGATCTCGAAGGACTCGCACGCCAGCGCGGCGGATTCCTCGTAACGGCCAAGGTCGGCGACCAGGCGCGCCATGCTGTTCATCGAATGCAGTGTTTCCGGATGCGCGTCGCCGAGGCTGCGGCGGCGGCCTTCGAGCGCGGCGCGGTACATGGGCTCGGCGTCGCGCAGGCGGCCTTGGCGGCGCAGCAGCGCCCCGAGGTTGTTGAGCGTCCTCAGCGTTTCCGATGCGGTTTCGCCGAGTGTGCGGCGGTAGCCGTCGAGCGCTTCGCGGAACACCGGTTCGGCCTCGGCCGAACGGCCGGTGGCGTTGAGCGCGGCGCCCAAGTCGTTGAGCGAAAGCAGGGTGTCGGGATGGTCGTTGCCGAGCGTTTTCCTGCGGCCGTCGAGCGCTTCGCGGAAATGCCTTCCGGCGTCCTCGCGGCGGCCTTGCGCGAACAGCAGTTCGCCGTAGTCGTTGATCGAGGTCAGCGTGTCCGGATGCCCGTTGCCGAGCGCCGCGCGGCGGCCCTCGAGGGCCTGCCGGGAATAGGGTTCGGCCTCGTCGAGCCGGCCTTGGGTTTCCAGCAGCACGGCGGTTTCGGCGAGTGATTCCAGCGTGTCCGGATGGGTTTCGCCGAAGGTTTGGCGGCGGATCTCCAGCGCTTCTTCCTGCGCGCTGGCGGCGCGTTCGAACAGGCCAAGGTCGCGCATGGTCTTGGCGGCGGTCTGCAGCAGCCGGGCCTGCATCCCTGGCTGGCCGGAGAATTGTTTGCCGATCGCGGCGATGGTGCGCTCGAAGATGTCGGCGTCGAGCGTGGCCAGCGCGATGTCGGTGAAGTTGACCGCGTCCAGTTGGCTTTCGAGCGCGGCACGGCGATCTTCGGGCACGGCGTCGAGGATGTTTTGTGCGATGTGCTCGCCCATCTGTTCGGGCTTGATCCCGGCGAGCTGGCTCTGCTGGAAGCGCGCGACCTGTTCCAGTTCGTCGGCGCGCTGCTTCATCGCGTTTTCCGCACTCTGCGCGCGCTGCGCTTCGACGTTGGCGCGGCGCGCCTGCCATGCGGTTCCGGCGATGCCCGCGACCAGGGCCACGAACACCAGCGCGGTGGCGGCGACGCCGGTCCTGTAGCGGCGCACGAACTTGGCGATGCGATAGGCACGGCTCGGCGGCGCGGCCAATACGGCTTCGCCGTTCAAGTAGTGCTGCACGTCCTGCGCCAGCGCGTTGACGGTGTCGTAGCGGCGCTCGCGTTCCTTCTCCAGGCACTTCATCGTGATCCAGTCCAGATCGCCGCGCAGAAGGCTCTGCAGGCGGCGCGGATCGGGATGCGGCAGCGCGTGGCGCGCGTTCTGGGTGTTGATGGTCGAAACGCGGGTCGAAGGCGGCGGCGGATCGACTTCGTGCACGATCCTGACCATGCCGGCGTAGCCCTGGCTCATCAGCTGGTCCGGATCGAACGGCGTCTGGCCGGTCAGCAGCACGTACAGCAACACGCCGAGCGAATACACGTCGCTGCGCGTGTCGATGTCCTGGCCGCGCGAATCAGCCTGTTCCGGACTCATGTACGCGGGCGTGCCAAGCATCTGGCCGAGGCGGGTGTGGAAGGCATCGCCGGACAGTTCGCCGCTGGCGGCCTTGGCAACGCCGAAGTCGATCACCTTCGCCTGTGCCTGGCCGTCGTGTTCGACCACCAGGACGTTGGAAGGCTTGATGTCGCGATGGATCACGCCTTTCTGGTGCGCGTGGGCGATCGCGTGGCAGACCTGCACGAACAGTTCCAGGCGCTGGCGCGTGTCGAGCCGGTGCTGGTCGCAGTAGTCGAGGATGGTGACACCGCGGACCAGTTCCATCGCGAAGTACGGACGCCCGGTCGCGGTCGCGCCGGCGTCGAACACGCGCGCGATGTTGGGATGGTCCATCAGCGCGAGCGCCTGCCGTTCGGTCTCGAAGCGGGCGATCACTTCGGCCGTGTCCATGCCGAGCTTGACGATCTTCAGGGCGACCTGCCGCTTCACCGGTTCGCTCTGGTCGGCGAGCCAGACCGAGCCGAAGCCGCCTTCGCCGATGCATTCGACCAGCGTGTAGGGACCGATCGTCTCGCCGGCGCGTTCGCCCGGCAGTATGGACGAGGTGCGCGGATGCACCGTGGAAGCGGCGTCGAGCGCCTTCGTGTCCGCGTTGGCGATGGAGGAGTCGATCATCACGGTTTCCCGCAATATGGCTCCCGGCAATGGCTTTTCCGAGTTCAACGCATGTCCCCGAGTCGCTCTGTGGCGATCATAGCGCGCTGCAACAGGAGATCCATCCGACGCCGGCCCGGCCGGTGGCATGGTCTTGCCGATACAATTCCGCGATGACCACGACCACCCAACCTTCCGATCGGGCTTTCGACCCGAGCGCGCTTTCCTGGGACAAACAGGACGGCCTGATTCCCGCCATCGTCCAGGATGCCGCGAGCCTGCGCGTCCTGATGCTCGGCTACATGGACCGTGCCGCGCTGGAGCGGACGCTCGAAAGCGGCAAGGTCACCTTCTACAGCCGCAGCAAGCAGCGCTTATGGACCAAGGGCGAGAGCAGCGGGCACTACCTGCTGCTGCGCGGCATCGAGACCGATTGCGATGCCGATACCTTGCTGATCCGCGCCGAAGCCCAAGGCCCGACCTGCCATCTCGGGCGGACCAGCTGCTTCCCCGATGCGCCGGGCGATTTCCTCGGCGAACTCGATGCCTTCATCGCGCAGCGCGAACGCGAGCGGCCCGAGGGCAGCTACACCACTTCGTTGTTCGAATCGGGCATCAAGCGCATGGCGCAGAAAGTCGGCGAGGAGGGCGTGGAAACCGCGCTCGCGGCGACGGTGCGCGATACCGAGGAGCTTTCCAACGAGGCCGCCGATCTGCTCTACCACCTGACGGTGCTGCTGCGGGCTTTGGGACTGTCGCTGCGCGAGGTGGCGGGCGTGCTGGAACGGCGGCACCGCAAGGCCTGAGCGCGGCGCTTCGCGGCTTCCCGGGCCGGTCGCGAGGCCGAACGATCCATTGATGGAAATGAGGCCGCACGCCGCTGGCGCGCACGACTTGTTCTAAACTCGCCGCATGAACTGGAATCCCGACATCGGCATCCCGCTCGCCATCGCCGGCGCCCTCGTCCTCATCGCCATCGCCGTTTTCGGTCGTCCGCGCAAGCCCGACCAGGGGCGCCGCATTGGCGAATCGCGGTCGGTGCAGCGGCGTGAACCCGTGCTCGGCGACGACGTGGATGCGCCCGGCGAGGCCTTCGACGAGGATGTGCCGGAGGATTCGGCGGATCTGTTCGAAGACGATTCCGAAGGCGAAACCCGCGATGCGGAAGCGCCTGCGCTTGGCCGGCGCAATCCGGATGCGCAGGTGGACCGCATCGTCACCTTGTTCGTCGCGGCCAAGGAAGGCGAGGAACTGGACGGCGCCGGCATCGTGGTCGCGGCCGAGAAGGCCGGTCTGGCCTATGGCGACATGGCGATCTTCCATCGCCTCGCCGACACGCGCCCGGAAGGTCCGCCGGTATTTTCGGTCGCCAGCATGGTCAAGCCCGGCAGCTTCGACCTGCGCAACGTGCACGACATCCGCACGCCGGGATTGACGTTCTTCATGACGCTGCCCGGCCCGTTGCCGGCGCTCGACGCGTGGGAAGCGATGCTGCCGACCGCGCAGCGCATGGCCGAGCTGCTCGACGGCGTGGTGCTGGACGAAGAGCGCAACGCGCTCGGCCGCCAGCGCATCGCACACATCCGCGACGAGCTGCGCGCCTACGACCGCGAAACGGAGCGCGTGTCCAAGCGCAAGTGGTGATGAACCACGATCCGAGGTGATCGCCGCGGCTCAGGCGATCGCCCGGATGATCCACGGCGCCACCAGCACATTCGACACGCCCGCCAGCACCATCGTCAGACTGGCGATGGCCGCTTCCTCGTCGCCGATTTCGCGCGCCTTCGCAACGCCGGTGCCGTGCGCCGCCATGCCGAGCAGGGCGCCGCGCGCCATCGCGGAACGCAAGCGCAGGACGCGGAACAGCATCGGCCCGACGGTCGCGCCGAACACGCCGGTGACGATCACGAACACCGCGGCCAGCTCCGGCACGCCGCCGATGCGGGACGCGATGTCCATCGCGAACGGCGTCGTCACCGAACGCGGCACGAGGCTGTGCGCCAGGTTCTGCGGCAGCGCCAGCCAATGCGCCATCAGCAGGGACGCGACGATGGAAACGGTACTGCCGGTCAGCATGCCGATCGCCAGCGTCTTCCAGTGGCGCGCGATCAGGTCGCGCTGGCGGTAGATCGGAAGCGCGAACGCCACGGTGGCCGGCCCGAGCATCGTCACCAGCCAGCGCGGGCCGGCGAAATAGGTCGGGTAGTCCACGTGCAGGCACAGCGCCAGCGCCAACAACAGGATCGGCGCCAGCAGCAAGGGCGAGGCCCACCAGGTGCGCGTGCGGCGATACAGATGCCGCGTCGCGTAATAGGCCGCGAGCGTGGCAACGAGCCAGAACAGCGCCGAGGCGAGCGCTTCAATGCTCATGCGGCGACGCCTCGCGCGACGGTTTGTCCGCCAATCGCACGGAAAGTTCGACGATGCATCCGGTCGCCAGCATCACCAGCGCGGTTCCGATCAGCACCGCCGCCAGCAGTTTCGCGCCGAGCATTCCGAAGAATTCCGGATGGTCGATCAGCACCAGCACGGTCGGGATGAAGAACAGCAGCATTTCCGCCATCAGCCAATCCGCGCCGCGTTGCAGCGATGGAAGCCGGATCAAGCGCAGGAACAGCGCGGCCAGCAACAGCAACATCCCGAGCACGCCGGCCGGGAACTGCAGGTGCGTGAGTCGTACGATCACCTCGCAGGCGCACCAGATCGCGACGATCGCAACGACTTGCGCAAGCGCCGAGCGACGCAGGGCGCGGCGGCAGGCGAGGCACAGGCGCTGCAGCGGTGCGGCAGCGCGTGGTTTGGGCGGACGGGATTCCATCAGTGCAGTGTGATGGCAGAAGGGCGACGACGGTAGGCTTGATAAAATCGCTGAAATCCGTTCGATGCGTCCGCCGACCATGTCGCGTTTTGCGACACTTCCGATCATGACGAAACCTGAAATCGCCACCGACGCCGAACCGGAGCTTGCTCTCGCCTACAACGGCCCCGGCCGCGATTCGTTCTGGATGCGGCAGGCGCTGCTGCTGGCCGACAAGGCCGAGCGCGAGGACGATGAGATTCCGGTCGGCGCCCTGATCGTCGATCCGCAGGGCCGGCTGATCGGGCAGGGCGGGAATCGTTCCATCCGCGAGCACGACGCTTCCGCGCATGCGGAAATCGTCGCGATCCGGCAGGCCGGCCAGGCGTTGCGGAACTACCGCCTCAACGGCTGCACGATGTACGTCACGCTGGAACCGTGCGCGATGTGCGCGGCTGCGATCATCCACGCGCGACTGGAGCGCCTCGTCTATGCCGCAAGCAATCCAAAGGCCGGCGCCTGCGGCAGCGTGTTCGACGTGCTGCGCGATCCGCGCCACAACCATCGCGTGCATTTCGATGGTGGCGTGCTGGTGGAGGAAGCCTCGCAACGCCTGTCGGCGTATTTCCAGCGCAAGCGGGAATCGCGATAGCGCCCGGCGCCGTTATCATCGCGGGCCTTGTCCATCCTCCGCGAGCCGGCATGTCCAATCCAAGCCCCGACAACCTGATCTGGATCGATCTGGAAATGACCGGTCTCGATCCGGATACCGATTCCATCATCGAGATCGCCACGCTCGTCACCGACGCGCAGTTGAACGAACTGGCGCAAGGCCCGGAGCTGGCGATCCATCATCCGCTGGAACGCCTGCAGGCGATGGACGAATGGAACCGCAACACGCATTCCAAATCCGGCCTGTGGCAGCGCGTGCTCGATTCGACCGTGGACATGGCCGAAGCCGAGCGCCGGACCATCGACTTCCTCGAACAATGGGTGCCGGCCGGCAAGTCGCCGATCTGCGGCAATTCGATCTGCCAGGATCGGCGCTTCCTGTATCGCTGCATGCCGGCGCTGGAGCGGTATTTCCACTACCGCAACCTCGACGTTTCCACGCTCAAGGAGCTGTCGCGCCGCTGGTCGCCGCAGATCGCTTCCGGCATGAGCAAGAAGGCCGCGCACACCGCGCTGGCCGACATCCGCGAATCGGTCGAAGAGCTGCGTTACTACCGCAAGTTCATGGGAGCGCTCGGCGGCGACGCGTCCTGAGCCGGGCGCCTCGGATCACGCCGTCACCGCCGCGAAGGCCTCGCGGAAGCGCGCCATTTCCGCCGCCGTTCCCACGGTGATGCGCGGCTTCGTCGGCCAGATCGGCCAGCTGCGGCCGATGAACACCTTGTGCTCGGCCATCTTCGCGGCGAACGCGCGGGCCTCGGTTTTCACGTCGACCGTGAAGCAGTTGGCCTGCGAGGGCAGCGTGTCGTAGCCGCGCGCCTGCAGCCAGGCGACGGTTTCGTCGAGCGTGGCGCGGTTCTCGCGTTTGCGGCGCGCGAGTTCTTCCGGCGCGGAGAGGCTCGCCATGCCGGCCGCGATCGAGGCCACCGGCAGGCTGTTCATGCCGAACACGACGAGTTTCTGCAGCAGGTCGGGCCGCGCGCAGGCGTAGCCGAGCCGCATGCCGGCCATGCCGTAGATCTTCGAGAAGGTGCGCAGCACGATCACGTCCGCACCGTCGCGCACCATGTCCATGCAGTCCGGTTCGTCGGAGAAGTGGATGTAGGCTTCGTCGATCAGCAGCACGGATTCGCGTGGCTTGTGCGCGAGCAGCCATTGGATCCGTTCGCGCGGCGTGACCGAGCCGGTCGGATTGTTCGGATTGCAGACGTAGATCAGGCCGGCGCGCTTGTCCGCCTTCGCCATCGCTTCCACGTCGTGCGCGCCATCGGCCAGCAGCGGAATGCGCGTCACTTTCGCGCCGTGGGCGGACGCGGTCTGCGCGACGGATTCGAAGGTCGGATCGGCCTGTACCAGGCCGCGCTGCTTCGAAGTGAAGGCCAGCGCGGCCATGTCCAGCGCCACGCCGGAACCGGCGTAGCCGGCGACCATGTCGGAACGCAGCCCGTGCAGTTCCGCGATCCGTTCGGCCAGCTCGCGTTGCCTTGCGAACAGGTAACGCCCGCTGTTCGGCAGTGCGTCGATCGCGGCCAGCCGCGCCTGCGGGAACGGCCCGTGCGGGTTCTCGTTGAAATTCAGCAGCACCGCGTCCGGCGCGTCGAAACCGGCGGGAACCGGGGGAAATTGCGCTTTCGCCACGCGCGGTGCGAGGCCGGCGAGCGCAAGGCTGGAGGCGGCGCCGAACAGGGCGCGGCGCGAGAGTTCGATGGACATGGAGCGGTTCCGGCGGCGAGGTGGCAAACCGGCAACGCTATGGCAAGCGCCGGCCTGCCGACAAGATGCCGGATCTCGCAACGTCGCTAGAATGGCCGCATGAGCAGCGACGCAAATCCCGTGAATCCCGCCAGTGAAGCCGCGCGCCTGCGCCGCCTCATCGAGGATGCAAATTATCGTTACTACGTACTCGACGACCCGGACATCACCGACGCCGACTACGACCGGGCGCTGCGTGCGCTGGAAAAGCTCGAAGCCGAACATCCCGAACTGCGCACCCCGGATTCCCCGACGCAGCGCGTCGGCATCGCGGTTTCCGGAACCTTCGGCGAAGTACGCCACGCGGTGCCGATGCTGTCGCTCGCCAATGCCTTCACTGACGAGGAAGTGCGCGACTTCGTGCGCCGTATCGTCGAGCGTCTGGGCGAAAGCGAGCCGGAGTTTTCGGTCGAGCCCAAGTTCGATGGCCTGGCGATCAGCCTGCGCTACGAAGACGGCCTGTTCGTGCGCGGCGCAACGCGCGGCGATGGCACGGTCGGCGAGGACGTGACCGCGAACCTGCGCACCGTGCGCAACCTGCCGTTGCGGTTGCGCGGCGACGATGTGCCGCCGTTGATCGAAGTACGCGGCGAGATCGTCATGCCGCGCGCGGATTTCCTGGCCTACAACCAGCGCATGCTGGAAAGCGGCGGCAAGCTGCTCGCGAATCCGCGCAACGGCGCGGCCGGTTCGCTGCGCCAGCTCGATCCGCGCATCACCGCGCAGCGGCCGCTGAAGTTCTATGCCTATGGCATGAACCTGCCGGCCGCCGATGGCGAAGGCGTCGAAGCCGCGCTGCCGTTCGAGCGCCACTCGCAGGCGATGGCGAAGCTGCGCGAATGGGGCTTCACCGTCAGCGAACTGGTGCGTCGCGCCAGCGGCAGCGAAGGGTTGCTGGCGTATTACCGCGACATCGGCCAACGCCGCGACAGCCTGCCGTTCGACATCGACGGCGTGGTGTACAAGCTCGACAGCCTTGCCGGCCAGCGCGTGCTCGGCTTCGTCTCGCGCGCGCCGCGCTGGGCGATCGCGCACAAGTTCCCGGCGCAGGAACAGGCCACGAAGCTCGAGGCCATCGACGTGCAGATCGGCCGGACCGGCGCGGCGACGCCGGTGGCGCGATTGGTTCCGGTGCAGGTCGGCGGTGTGGTCGTGACGAATGCGACGCTGCACAACGCCGACCAGATCGCGCGCTTGGACGTGCGCGTTGGCGACACCGTGATCGTGCGACGCGCCGGCGACGTGATCCCGGAAATCGTGCGGGTCGAGAATTCCAGCCGCAACCACGATTCGACGCCGTGGACCATGCCCACGCATTGTCCGGTGTGTGGTTCGGAACTGGTGAAGGACGACGATGGCGTCGCGTGGCGCTGCTCCGGCGGCCTGTCCTGCGCCGCGCAACGCAACGAATCGCTGCGCCATTTCGCCTCGCGCCGCGCGATGGACATCGAGGGCCTGGGCGAACGCTACATTGAGGACCTGGCCGAATTCGGCTACGTGCGCAGCATCGCCGATCTCTACAAGCTCACGCTCGACGACCTGCTGGAAATGAAGCGCCGCGCCGACGAGCGCGACGGTTCGACGCCGGAAACCGTCAAGAACGGAAAGGTCGCGAGCAAGTGGGCCGAGAACCTGCTCGCCGCGATCGACGCCAGCCGCAAGGCGCAGTTGGCGCGCTTGCTGTTCGCGCTCGGCATCCGCCATGTCGGCGAGAGCACCGCGAAATCGCTGGCGCAGTGGTTCGGCGAACTGGAAACGATCCGGCACTTGCCGTGGCCGCTGTTCAAGTGTGTGCCGGACATCGGCGGCGAAGTCGCGCGCAGCATCGGGCATTTCTTCGACCAGCCCGGCAACCAGCACGTCATCGACGAGCTGCTGGCCGCAGGCTTGCGCATCGCCGACGAGCACGCGCCGTCGCCGAAGTTGCGCGATGGCCTGAACTTCGCCGCGCTGCTGGCCGATTTCGACATTCCCAAGCTCACGAAGATGCGCGCCGCGCAGCTTGCCGCCGCATTCCCGGACGCCGACGCCTTGCTCGCCGCGCCCGAACACAATTTCGTGATCGCGGGCCTGCCGGCGGAAACGGCTTCGAGCCTGGCGGCGTGGCTCGACGTGCAGGCCAACGCGGCCTTGCTGCAGCGCGCGGATTCGACGATGCGCGCCTTGCTGGCCAAGCTTCCCGAAGCCGAAGCCGTGGACAAGCCACTGGATGGCGTCACGGTCGTGCTGACCGGAACGCTGGCTTCGCTGACGCGCGATGAAGCGAAGGAAAAACTCGAAGCGCTGGGCGCGAAAGTCTCCGGCAGCGTGTCGAAGAAAACCGCCTTTGTCGTCGCCGGCGAGGCCGCCGGTTCCAAGCTCGACAAGGCCCGGGAGCTCGGCGTCGAGGTCTGGGACGAGGCGCGCCTGCTGGCGTATCTGGAAGCGCCCGCGCCGCTCCTCTAGTTCGCGGCGCGGCGCAACGCTTCCAATGCTTCGGGCGTGCCCGCGTCGGCCCAATGCCCGGCGTGCAAACGGCCATCGACCAGGCCGTGCCGCATCGCGTGGCGCAACAGCGGCGCGAGCCGGAAGGCCGGCGGCCGGCCTTGGCACTCGGCAGGCGCGAAGGCTTCGCGCCAGTGCGCGAACAGCTTCGGATCGATCACCGCGATGCCGGAATAGGTCAGCGGCTTGCCCAAGCCTGGATCAGGCTCGGCATGCAGTTTTCCATCGTCCGCCCAGGCGAAATCGCTGGGCTTGCCGGCGGGCGTTTCGACCATGGCCAGATGCGCCAGGCCGTCAGGCCGTTCCGGCAGCGAGGCGAAGTCGATGTCGGTATGGACATCGCCGTTGACCAGCAGGAACGGCGCATCGCCGAGCAGCGGCAGCGCGTTCAGCAGGCCACCGCCGGTTTCCAAGCCGAGATGGCCTTCGTAGGAATAGACGATCGACAGGCCGTAGCGCGAACCATCGCCAAGCCGTTGCGGGAACTGTTCGGCCAGCCACGCGGTGTTGATGACGACGTCGCGGATTCCCGCATCGCGCAGTTTCTGCAGATGGTGTTCGATCAGGGCGCGACCGCCGACTTCGAGCAAGGGTTTTGGCGTCGCGTCGGTCAGCGGCCGCAGCCGTTCGCCGCGGCCGGCGGCGAAGATCATGGCTTTCATCGTGGCAGTTTTTGCAGCAGCTCGGCGAGCGCGGAAAGCTCCGGATACTTGGGCACCGTCTCGTCGAGATAGCGCAGGAAGCGCGCTTCGTCCTGCAGGTAGCGCGGCTTGCCGTCGCGATGCTTGAGCCGCGCGAAGATGCCCAGCACTTTCAGGTGGCGCTGCACGCCGGTCAGGTCGAAATCGCGCCGGAAAGTGGCTTCGTCGGGAACCGGCAGGCCGGCGGTGCGCGCCAGCTCCAGGTAGCGCGCGATCCAGCCGTCGATGCGTTGCTGCGGCCAGCTGATGAAGGCGTCCTTGAACAGGCTCAGCACGTCGTAGGCGATCGGGCCTTTGACCGCGTCCTGGAAATCCAGCACCGCGACTGCGTCGGCGAGCGGCATCAGGTTGCGCGGCATGTAGTCGCGGTGCACCAGCACTTGCGCCTGGCGCAGGAAGACTTCGGTGAAGATCGCCACCAGCGTTTCCCACGCGGCGGAGTGCTGGTCGAAGTCGAGGCCCAGATGCTTGCCCAGATACCACTCCGGGAACAATGACAGTTCGCGCCGCACCAGCGCACCGTTGTAGCCGGGGAAGATCTCGGGGCAGGGAATGGATTGTAGCGTGACGAGTTGCGCCAGCGCTTTCCCGAACCAGGCGTCGGCGTTGTCCTCGTCGATGACCTGCAGCAGCGTCGGGCCTCCGAGGTCCTCGAGCAGCAGCAGGCCGTTCGGAACGTCCTGCGCCAGCACGTTCGGCACGCGCACGCCGCCGCCTGCGAGCAGGTCGCGGAACGCGAGCCATGGGCGCACGTCTTCGAGGCCCGGCGGCGAATCCATCACGATGAAGCTCTCCGCGTTGCGCATGGTGCGCCAATAGCTGCGGAATCCGGCGTCCGAGGAGGCGCGTTCGGGTTCGCTCGCGGCGTCGCCCAGATGCCCACGCACGAAGGCGAGGCGCGCGGCGGCGCGGGAGGATTCGTTCGTTGCTTGCGACGATGCGTTCATGTCAGCCCAGGAGTTCCTTGACGTGCGCGAGTACGGATTCGCGCAGCGCGCCGAGGTCGTAACCGCCTTCGAGCGAGGAGACGATGCGGCCATGGCAGTGATGGGTGGCGATGGCGAGCAGTTCGCGCGTCAGCCAGGCGAAATCCTCGGCTTCAAGGCGCAGCTCGGCGAGCGGATCCTTGCGATGGGCATCGAAGCCGGCGGAGATCAGGATCAACTGCGGACGGAAGGCGTCGATTTCCGGCAGCAGGATCTCGCCGTAGACGCGGCGGAAGAAGGCTCCGGCGCTGCCGGGCGGAAGCGGCGCGTTGAAGATGTTGCCGGCGCCGCCGCGTTCCGGCGAATCGCCGGTGTGCGGATAGAGGCCGCGCTCGTGCGTGGAGACGTACATCACGCGCTTGTCGTTCTCGAAGATGTCCTGCGTGCCGTTGCCGTGGTGCACGTCGAAATCGATGATGGCGATGCGTTCCAGCATCTGCCGCGCCATCGCGTAGGCCGCGCCGACGGCGATGTTGTTGAAGAGGCAGAAGCCCATCGGCTTGTGGCGCGTGGCATGGTGGCCGGGCGGGCGCACTGCGCAGAAGGCGCGCTGGCAATGGCCGAGCAGAACCTGGTCCACCGCTTCGCATACGGCGCCCGCGGCGCGCAGCGCGGCTTGCGGCGAGCCTTCGTTCATCGCGGTGTCGTCGTCGAGCAGGGTTTCGCCTTGGATCGGCGTGTCGAGGATGCGGGCGATATGGGCTTCGTCGTGTACGAGCCGCAGTTGCGTGCGCGTGGCCAGCGGCGCTTCGAACCATTCCGCGCCGCGCAGGCCGCCGCCGCGCAAGGCATCCAGCACGGTAGCGAGACGTTCCGGGGATTCGGGATGGCCTTGTCCGTTGCTGTGCGCCATGCACGCCGGGTGCGAGTAGATCCGCAACGTGTCGAAGCTCTGGTGGATGGCTCAGTCCTCGCTCGGTGGTCCGTGGCGGAGTTCGCGCCGCCACAAGGTTTCGCCAAGACCGTTTTCCCGCGCCAGCACGCGGCTGGCGACGAACAGCGCATCCGACAGGCGGTTGAGGTAGACCAGGGCTTCCTGCCGCACCTGTTCGCTGCGCGACAAGGCCACCGCGTTGCGTTCGGCGCGACGGCAGATGGTGCGCGCCAGATGGCAATGCGTGGCGGCGAGGCCGCCGCCCGGCAGGATGAATTCCTTCAGCGGCGGCAAGACGGCGTTCCATTCGGCAACGCGCTGTTCCAGCCATTCCACGTCGTCTTCCGTCATCGTCGCGTGGCCGGGGATGCAGAGCTCGCCGCCGAGGTCGAACAGCTGGTGCTGGATCTTCAGCAGCGTGTCGCGCAGGTGCGCGGGAACGCCGGGCTGCGCCAAGACCAGGCCGATGGCGGCGTTGGTTTCGTCGATGTCGCCGAGCACGCCGATGCGCAGGCTGTCCTTCGGCACGCGGCTGCCATCGCCCAGGCCGGTCGTGCCGTGATCGCCGGTGCGCGTGACGATGCGGGAAAGGCGATGGCCCACGGCTTCAGGACGCGATGGTTTCGGCGGTCGATCCGGATTTCGACGGCCGGATGGCGCGCACCAGCACATGCAGCATCGCGGTGCTTCCGACGTACATCGCCGCGACCTGCAGGTACGACAGATACCAGTGCGACATGTTCAACAGCCAACCGGACATCGTGCGTTCGCGACCCGGCGTGAGCCAGCCGTCGGCGACCCAATAGAAGCTGCCGTTCGAGATGACGTAGGCCACGCTCGCCGAAACCAGGAAGACCGCGGCGAGTTTGCCCAACGCCGGCCAGCGCGCCGTGTCGCGTCGTGAGAGCCACGCACCGCCGAGCCACAGGGCGGCGTGCGCGAGGATCAGGAGCGCGTACGCGGCCGACATGCAGTAGGCGTCGAAGAATTTCAGGCCGCTGTTGGCGATCACGTATCCGTCGATCGCGATGGCCAGCACCGTCAATGCGGGAAACGCCCAGCGCCATTGGGTGCGCAGGTAGAAACCGCCGATGAAGAACACCGCCCACGAGGCATCGAGGACCGGCGCGAAATGGTGCAGTCGCGTGGCCGCCATCAGCATGGCGAGCAGGGCGAACACGATGGCTTGGGAAGTGTGCGTGCGGAGCATCGTTACGTCTTCGAATGGGGTGCGCGCGATTGTAGCGCGGAGCATGACACCGCTTTTCCCGGAGCCGTCAAAGCTGTTCCCGTATGGCGAGGCCCCAGCGTTCGACGTCGTCCAGCAGGCGCAGCGCGCCGGCATCGTCGCGGCGCTGCTCGCGCAGCTGCGCGATTTCCGCGAACCAGCCCGGGAAGTCGTATTCGGAAAGGCCGCTTCCCTCGGCAAGACGGGCGCGGCGATAGTCGTCCCAGCGCTCTCGCAGCGCCGCGTCCAGGGTGTCGGGGAAATTGCGGGCGCGATAGCGGAAGGCCAGGGTTTCGAAACGCGCGCCGCGGAAGCCGAAGCCTTCGGGCGTGTCCGGAATGCCGCGCTGGCGGCGCACTTTCGCGAACAGCGCCTTGTCGGCGGGCGCGGCGAAGCCGGCGTAGATCGCCAGGTCCGGATCGGGATCGCCGCTGCCGGTTTCGTCGAAGCGTCGCGCGAAGACTTCGCGCAGCTTCGCGGGCAGGGATTTCTCGGCGCGGATCCTTTCGGCATTGTCGAAGCAGCGCTGCACGTCGATGCCAAGGCGCGCGAATTGTTCGGGCGTCACGTGGCGCGGTTCGACCAGGATCGGGCTGCGGTTGGCATGCACTTCCTTCAGGCCGATCCGCTCCACGCCTTCGGGCAGTTCCTCGCGCCGGGTGTAGAGGCGTTGCGCGATGTCCTCGGCGGGCAGTTCGAGCAACGCCGTTGGGTCTTCGCTGAGGTCGCAGACGATCACACGGCTTTCGATCTGCGGATGCGGGCAGATCGGCAGCACCAACCGGGCGCAGCCATTGATTGCCGGGAAGCGCTGGCTGACGTGCAGCACCGGCGTCTGGTGGATCGCATCGAGCAGTTGCAGGGCGCGGCGTTTGTCGCGCAGTGCGAGGGCGTAATCGAACAGTTTCGGCGCGTTCGTCTTGATGCGCTTTGCGACCGCGATCGTCGCCTCCACGTCGCTCAGCGCGTCGTGCGCGTGCGTGTGCACGAGGCCGTTCGCGGCGGAAAGTTCTTCCAGGCGGAAGCTCGGGGCGCCGTCCTCGCGTCGCGGCCAATCCAGGGCTTCGGGCCGCAGCGCGTAGGCCATGCGCACCGTGTCGATCAGGTCCCAGCGCGAGTTGCCGTTTTTCCACTCGCGTTCGTACGGATCGAAGAAATCGCGGTAGAACAGGTTGCGGACGAACTCGTCGTCGAAGCGGATCGAGTTGAAACCGGCGATGCAGGTGTCCGGCCGCGACATTTCCTCGTGCAGGCGCGCGGCGAATTCGGCCTCCGGCAGGCCGTCGCGCTTCGCGCGCTGCGGCGTGATGCCGGTCAGCAGGCAGGCGGCCGGCGAGGGCAGCAGATCGTCCGCCGGTTGGCACAGCAGCGAAACCGGCTCCTCGATCGGTTCGAGGTTCGCGTCGGTGCGGATCGCGGCGAACTGCGCGATGCGGCTTCGGCGCGGATCGCGACCGAAGGTTTCCAGGTCGTACCAGAGGAACTGCAACGTCCAGCCTCAGAGCGGGTTTCCGCCGGCGGCGGGCTTGAACGGCGCGTTCGGGTCGAACGGCAGCACGGTGACGTTCGATGGCGCGGCGGCGGCGATGGCCGGCTTGAAGATCGGAGCCGCGTCGTCGGGTACCGGATTGGGCATGCGCGGCAACAGCTGCAGGCGCGGATGGCCGACGCCGAAGCCTTGCGCGAAATCCACGCCGCACTCGTGCAGGATGCGCATCACCTCGATGCTTTCGACCCATTCGGCCACGGTGCGCTTGCCGGTGATTTCGGCGATCGACGCGAGCGAGGCGATCACCGTGCGGTCGAGCGAGTCGTCCGGCAGGCCCTGCACGATGGAGCCGTCGATCTTGAGGAAATCCGATTCGAGCTGGCGCAGGTAGGCGAAGGTGGAGAAGCCGGTGCCGAAGTCGTCGATCGCGATCTTGCAGCCGAGCAGGCGGATGCGCCTCAGCAGCGTGCGCACGCCGACGATGTCCTCGATGGTTCCCGATTCGGTGACTTCGAAGATCAGCATCGCCGGATCGACGTTGTCGCGCACGAGGCAGTCGGTGATGAAGTCCACCAGGTCGCCGCGGCCCAGGGCCTGCGCGGAAAGGTTGATCGTCAGCGCGATCGGGCGATGGTGGCCGCGGACTTCCTTCAGCGCGCGGATCGCGTGGTCGATGACCCAGTAATCGATGTCGGCCATGAGCCCGAAGCGCTCGGCCGACGGCAGGAAGGCGCCGGGGGAAATCAGGTCGCCTTGCTCGCCGCGCAGGCGCAGCAGCACTTCGAACAGCATCGGCTCGTCCGGATTGCGCGCGAACTGCCGCTGCCACAGCTGCGATGGATTGGCGTGGCCGGTTTCGTTTTCGATGCCCTTGAGCGGAACGATCGGCTGGTAGACCAGTTCGAAGCGGTCGTGCGCGAGCGCATCCTGCAAACGCGTGGTCCAGCCCAGGTCGGCGCTCATTTCGGCCTGGTTGCCGGATTCGGGCATGTAGACCTGGGTGCGGTTGCGGCCGGCATTCTTGGATTGGTGGCAGGCGATGTCGGCGTGCGCCATCGCTTCTTCCGAGGAAAGCGTGTTGCGGTCGAGCGAAGTCGCGCCGATCGAGAGCGTGATGCGATAGACCTTGCCGTGATGGCTGAAGGGCGCGGCCGCGACCGAGCGGCGGATGCGTTCGCCCAGGGTCTCGATCTGGTCGCGCGGCACGTTGCGCAGGATCACGGCGTATTCGTCGCCGCCCAGGCGCGCGAGCTGGTCGCCGGGACGCAGCTGCGAGCGGATGCGGCGCGACACTTCGATCAGCAGCTGGTCGCCGGCGCTGTGGCCGGCGGTGTCGTTGATGTACTTGAAGCGGTCCAGATCGACGAACAGCAGCGCAGCGGTTTCGTCGCTGTGCTTGAGGCGCAGGAGTTCGCTTTCCAGCTGCTGTTCGAACCAGCGTCGGTTGTGCAGCGCGGTGAGGCTGTCGTGCTCGGCTTGCCAGCGCAGTTTCTCTTCCAGCTTGCGTTGCGCCGAGACATCGCGGAAGGCGACGACCGAACCGCGCCGCTTGCCATCGACGCGCAAGGGATAGACCGTGCCTTCGACCGGCACGGGCAGCCGCGCGGCCGACCAGAACACCGCTTGCCAGTGCGGCAGCGCTTCACCGTTGCGGTAACTTGCCGCGAGGAAGGAATCCTCGCCGTCGCCGCCGGGTTGGGTCGGATGGATCGAGGCCGCGGCGCGCGTGCCGATCAGCGCATTGGCCTCGGTATGGCCGAGGATCGAGAGCGCGGCCGGATTGACGAATTCGATCGTGCCGTCGATGTCCACGCCGAACACGCCGTCGCCGACGGCCGAGAGGATGCCTTCGAGGCGGCGGCGTTCGGCATCGACGGTCTTGCGGTCCTGCACGGTGCGGGCGAGCGAGGCCAGGCGCGCGAGGAACAATTCGCGCGCCTCGCTCTTGAACAGGCATTCGACCGCGCCCGAGGCCAGCGATTCGACGATCACGTCGTCCGAATAGGTGCCGGTGATGATCGCGGTGAGCACGTGCCGCGTCTGCGGATTGCGGCGCAGCGCCGCGATCAGGGTCGTGCCGTTCTCGCCCGGCATGAAGTAATCGACGATGGCGATGTCGAGCGGCGCGGCCAAGGCCTTCTGCATGCCTTCGGAAACGCTGCCCGCGGTATCGACTTGATAGCCTTGGCGCTGCATCAGCCGCGCGAAGGCGGTGCGCACCGTGGGCGAATCGTCCACCAGCAGCACGCGCATCGGGGTTTCGTAGCGCGGCGTCTCGCGAATGATGGTCGGGGCGGTCGCGTTCAGCAGCGAATGTTCCAGCGCGCTGGGCGCGTCGGCGTATTCGGACCACATCAACAGCGAGGTGCGCGGCCGCGACATGCGCCATTTGACCAGCGCTTCCGATGCCGAATCGGCCATCAGCAAGACGGGGACATGTTCGAACTGCTCGTCGTGCAGCAGTTGGCAGATGTTTTCGCCGTCGGTGTCGAAGAATTCCGGCCAGCCGAGGATGACCGCATCCAGTTGCATCGCGCGGGCGGAAGATTGCTTCAGCGCCATGTGCGCGGCCCGCAGGTTGTCGGGCGCCAGCACGGAATAGCCCGCCTGCCTGAGCAGTGCTTCCATGATGCGCCGCCGCGTGGGCGAGGCTTCCGCCAGCATCACCGTCTTCATGGATTGGCCTTCACCATCACGCTTCCCCTGTAGAAGCATCTTGCCGGATCCAACGTCACAACATGCGTTTCAGCATCCCGAATCCAGCCAGATAAACCCCCGCGACGGTACCGAGATTGGTCAGGAAGAAATTGACCAGTACGCGTGCCACGCGATTACGCCACCATCCCGAGATTTTTGCGACATCATCGCGCAAGCTGGAAAAATCCGCGACAGTGGGTTTCCGTACGTAGGCCTCGACCGAGGCGCTGACCATGCCCGAGGCGAGGGCCGGGTGAAACGGCGTCAGCGGCGAGGCGATGAAGGCCGCGGCAATACTGGTCGGATGCCCGCCGGCAAGCAGGCAACCCAGCGCGCCGCCCAGTCCTGTCAACAAAACCCAGTTGATGATCAGGTCGGTTCCGATGTTCGCGCCTTGCGAAAATCCCCAGGCGAATCCGCCGAGCAGAAAAGCGGTAATGGCCCAGCCGAACCATTTTCCCCAAGGTTTTGATTGGGGGAGAGTTTGCAATTGTTCAATTTTCGGCTGCGGCGCTTCGGTGTTTTCGGCCAGATATTTGGACAATCCAGCCAGGTGGCCGGCGCCGATGACCACGAGGACTTTCCTTCCGGGCGCGTTTTCGTTTCCCTGGCGCAGTTTCGCGGCCATGAATTGATCGCGCTCGTCGATCAGGGCGCCGTAGAGTTTGTCGTCGCGCTTGGCGAATTCCTGGAAACTGCTTTCCAGGATGTCGCCCTGCTTCAAGCGTTCGATTTCGTCGGGCGCGACTTCGTCGTCGACCAGCAGGCTCGCGGCCATTCCGCTCATCAGTGTGAGCTTGCGCCAGAAACCGACCGCGGCATAAGTGCGGCGCAGCGTGAGGCCGACGTCGCGGTCGATGCGTTGCAAATCGATATTGCGGGTCGTGGCTTCGTCGATTGCGGCCTTCAATTCCGCGCCGGGTTCGACGCCGAGTTGCTCGGCCAGACGGCGCTGGTACGCGGACAGCGCCAGGTTGGCGGCGACGAGCCCGATCTTGCCTTCGCGGATCACGCGGAACAGGTCGAGCTTGGCCAGCGCATCAGGCTGCGTCATGGCCTGGTAGCGGCCTTCGCACAGCTCGACCGCGATCACGTCGAAGTTTTCCTTCGCGGCCAGGGCATGCACCGCGTCGACGCTGGCTTGCGAGACGTGCGCGGTGCCGAGGATCGTGTAGTGCACGCCGTCGCGTTCGACCTGCGCGATCGGCTGGTTGGCGAGCGGATCGATCGCGGGAGTCGTTTCGGTTTCGGTCATCGGGTTCAAGCCGGGTTTCAGTCGCGGTAGCGCTTCAGCAGGTCGGCGTAGGCGTCGATGCGGCGGTCGCGCAGGAACGGCCAGATGCGGCGGACGCGTTCACTGCGGCCGAGATCGACATCGGCGATGAGCAGTTCCGGATTTTCCGTGCCGGCTTCGGCGATGTATTCGCCTTGCGGTCCGAGCACGTGGCTCGAGCCCCAGAAGCGGATGCCGGAAGCGCCGAGCGGCGAATCCTCGTGCCCGACGCGGTTGCACGACAGCACCGGCAGGCCGTTCGCGACGGCATGGCCGCGATGGCTCAACAGCCAGGCGTTGCGCTGGCGCGCGCGCTCGTCGTCGGTATCGTCCATGTCCCAGCCGATCGCGGTCGGATAGAGCAGCAGTTCCGCGCCGGCCAGCGCCATCAGGCGCGCGGCTTCCGGATACCACTGGTCCCAGCACACCAGCACGCCGAGCCGGCCCACCGAGGTATCGATCGGGTTGAAGCCGAGATCGCCCGGCGTGAAGTAGAACTTCTCGTAGAAGCCCGGATCGTCGGGAATGTGCATCTTGCGATAGATGCCCGCGAGCGAACCGTCCCTTTCGAGGACGACGGCAGTGTTGTGGTACAGGCCCGCGGCGCGGCGCTCGAACAGCGAGCCGACGATCACGATGCCGTGTTTCTTCGCCAGTTCGCCGAGCCGCTGCGTGCTCGGGCCGGGAATGGCCTCGGCGCGGTCGAATTCATCGACGGATTCGTGCTGGCAGAAGTACGCGCCGTTGTGCAGTTCCTGCAGCAGCACGAGCTTCGCCCCCTGCGCCGCGGCTTCGGCGACGCGGGTTTCGATCAGGGCCAGGTTGGCTTCGGCCGTACCCTGGTTGCGTTCCTGCACCAGGGCCACGCGCAACAGTTTCGACATTCAGATGGCTCCTTTCGGGATCTGCATCGTCACGCAATGCAGGCTGCCGTTCTGCCAGATCAGCGAACGGCACGGGACTTGTTCGATGCGGCGGCCGGGGAAGGCCTGGGCGATGACGTCTTTCGCGCGGTCGTCGGCTTCGTCGCCGTAGGCGGGAATCAGCACCGCACCGTCGGTGATCAGGAAGTTCGCGTACGACGCGGCGAGCCGGCGTCCGTTGTCGAGGATCGGTTTCGCCCACGGCAACGGGAACAGCCGATACGGCTTGCCTTCGACGGTGCGCAGGGCGGCGATTTCGGCCGCCATCCTGGCGAGCTCGTCGAAGTGCGGATCGCTCTCGTCGTCGCAGGCCTGGAACACGATGGCATCGTCCGGCGCGAAGCGGGCGAGGGTATCGACGTGCGCGTCGGTGTCGTCGCCTTCGAGATAGCCGTGGTCGAGCCAGAGCACGCGCTCCTGGCGCAGCGACGACTTCAGCGTCGCCTCGATCTGCTCGCGCGACTTGTCCGGATGACGCTCGGAAAGACAGCGCCACGTCGTCAGCAAGGTGCCGCGGCCGTCGGTTTCGATGCTGCCGCCTTCGAGTGCGAAGTCGATACGTTCGACGAATTGCCGCGGCAGCAGGCCGAGTTCGGAAAGGCCGGAGACCAGTGCGTCGTCGCGCGAGGCCTCGTACTTGCCGCCCCAGCCGGTGAAACGGAAATCCAGATAGCGGAAGCCCGAGCCGTCGCGCAGCGTGATCGGACCGGAGTCGCGCAGCCACGTGTCGTCGTAGGGAATTTCGACGTAGCGCACGCGGAACGGCGCTACGCCGGCGGCGTCGAGCAGCGACTCGGCGCGGGCGCGCACTTCATCGTCGGCGACGCAGATCACCGCATCGACGCTGTGCGTGATGGCCTTGGCCAGCGCCACATACGTGGTTTCGACCTGTTCGAGCCGATCGGCCCAATCCGTGCCGGCGTGCGGCCAAGCAATCAGGACAGCGGATTGGTCTTCCCATTCCGCCGGAAAACGCAATCCGGGCATGAAGTTTCCTTTACTGCACAGGCTTGGGGCCGATCTCGTTCGGAGAGGCCTTGCGCGCGACGACGTTGATCACCTTGTCGCGCTCGAAATAGACGATGAAATCCGGATAGACCCAGCGATTGATCACCGGCCACTGCGGATGCTGGCCGCCGCGCGGATCGAGCTTGTCCTGGGGAGCGCCGAACTGGGCCTCGACCTGGGCCGTCGTCGCGCCGCGCTTGGGACCGTTGGAAACGCTCTTGGCGCGATCCACCAGCAAGGTTTCGGCCGAAGCGAAGGTCGGAATGGCGGCCAGCGCAAGCGCCAGCGAAGCGATGCGGAGCGAACGGGAAACGTGCATGGCAGACTCCTTGGCAGGGATCGAGGCGGAGTGCGGATGATCCTGCATGAAACAAATTGTCGCAATCGTTCCGGCGGCTTTTGCCCGCACGCCCGATGGCACAGGCCAATAACGAAAAAGGCCGCATCGGCGGCCTTTTCGCTGGATCGTGCAAGCTCGCGATTAACGCTGGCGGGCCTTGAAACGCGGATTGCTCTTGCAGATCACGAAGACCTTGCCGCGACGACGCACGACCTTGCAGTCGCGGTGCCGGGACTTGGCCGACTTCAGCGAAGACAGCACTTTCATGACGTAACCTCGGATGGGTCTGGACGAAAAAGAAGCGGAATATTAGCGCCCTTTCGCTATCTTGGCAATGCAATACACTTGCGGATGTTCATCATCCGAATGCAGCGAGCCGCTTTATGCAAGCCTACCTGTGGGTCAAGACCTTCCACATCGTCTTCATCGTCTCCTTCATGGCGTCGGTGTTCTATCTCCCGCGCATCCTCGTGAACCTCGGCGAAGCCGGGAACCACGTCGAAGTGCGCAACCGGCTGGTGCTGATGGGGCAACGCCTGTACCGCTTCGGGCACGTGATGTTCGGTTTCGCGTTCATCCTCGGCCTGGTGCTGTGGCTCGGCTACCGCGTCATTCCGGATTTCCCGACCATGGTCGGGAAGGGCACGGCCTGGATGCACGTGAAGCTGCTGCTGGTTGCCGCGATCTTCGTTTTCTTCGTCATCACCGGCCGCCGCCTGAAGGCCATCGGCAAGGGCGCGCCGCTTCCTGCGCCCAATGCGATGCGCTGGTGGAACGAACTGCCTCTGCCGGCGCTCGTCGTCCTGGTCTGGCTGGTGTTGGCCAAGCCGTTCTGATGTCGCTGGAAATGCGCCACGCCGCGCTGAGGCTGCGGGCACGGCTGTACGCGACGATCCGTGGTTTCTTCGCGCGACGCGGCGTGACGGAAGTGGAAACGCCATTGCTTTCGATGGCCGGCAACACCGAGCCGAACATCGAAAGCTTCCGCGTGTTGGGAAATGCCGCGGGCGCGGCCGAACGCTGGCTGCGCACTTCGCCGGAGTTCCCGTTGAAACGCCTGCTGGCCGAGGGATTCGGCGATTGCTACGAGCTTGGCCGCGTGTTCCGCGACGGCGAATCCGGGCGCCGCCACAATCCCGAATTCACGATGCTGGAGTGGTATCGGCTCGGCATCACGCACGCCGAACTGGCCGACGAGGTCGCGCAGCTCGTGCAGGAAGCCTTGGCGCTGGTCGGACGTTCGATCCGGATCGAGAAAACCACGTACCGGGAACTGTATTCGCGCCATTTCGGCTTCGATCCGTTCACCGCCAGCTTGGAAGCGTTGCAGGCGCCGCTGGCCGGGCTTTCGATCCGCGCCGATGGCCTGGGTCGCGACGATTGGCTCGACCTGCTGATGACACACACGCTGCAGTCCGCGTTTCCAAGCGATGCGTTGACCATCGTCATCGACTTCCCGCCGAGCCAGTGCGCGCTGGCGAAAATCGCGGGGCAGGGCAGCGATGCGGTGGCGCAACGCTTCGAGGCCTATCTCGGCGGGCAGGAGCTGGCCAACGGCTACCACGAACTCACCGACGCCGCCGAACAGCGCGCCCGTTTCGAGCACGACAACCGCCGCCGTCGCGCGCGCGGCCAGCGCGAGTTGCCGATCGACGAAAACCTGCTTGCCGCGCTGGAGCGTGGCCTGCCCGAATGCGCCGGCGTGGCGCTCGGCATCGAGCGCTTGCTGATGGCGATGACGAACGCATCGGACATCGCGGACGTGATCGCGTACACGTTCGACAAGGCCTGAGTCGCACATCAACCGCGGACATGGGTTGCTGGCATCATTGCCGGATCGATCCATCTCCGGTGATTCCATGAAACCACTGCTCGCGCTCGTGCCCTTGTTGCTCGTGGCCTGCGCCACCGTTTCCACAACGCCCGGGGCGTCGCGCCCGCAAGCCTTCGCCGGCGAAGCGGATGCCGTCTTCGCCGCGATCTACGAAAAGGAATGGGACTGGCGCCGCCACCAGACTTCCGAGGACGAGGACAGCCCCGGCACCACGCGCCGCAACCGCTTGCCCGACGTGGACGAGGCCACCCAGCAGGCCCGGCTGCGCGTGTGGAACGACGTGCTGGAGCAGCTCGATGGCATCGACCTGGAAGCCTTGTCGGCGGCGAACCGGATCAACTACGCCATCTACCGGGCGCAGATCGAGAACCTCGCGGCGGAAGTGAAGTTCGGACTGCACCAGATGCCGTTCAACAGCGATTCCTCGTTCTGGTCGAACCTGGGCTTCATGGCCAATGGCCGCTTCAACGATGCCGAGGATTACCGCGCCTACATCGCCAAGTTGAACGACGTGCCGCGCTATTTCGGCCAGCACATCGACAACATGCGTGCCGGCCTGCAGCGCGGTTTCACCGTGCCGCGCGCGGTGCTCGATGGACGCGACGTGTCGATCGCGATGATCGCCGAGGCGGAAGATCCGGAATCGCTGGCCTTGTACGAACCGTTCAAGCGCATGCCGCCGACGATGCCGGCTGCGCAGCAGGAAGAACTGCGCGCCGCCGCGCGTGCCGCGCTCGGGGAGAAGGTGATCCCGGCCTTCGCGGAGCTGCTCGCGTTCTTCCGCAACGAATATGTGCCGAACGCGCGCACCACGCTCGCGGCCGAAGCTCTGCCGGACGGCGAGGCGTTCTATCGCCAGCAGATCCGCGAATACACCACGCTCGATCTTTCCCCGGAAGAGATCCACGCCATCGGCCTGAAGGAAGTCGCGCGCATCCGCGGCGAGATGGACGCGATCATCGAACAGGTCGGTTTCGAGGGCGATTTCGCGCAGTTCCTCGAGTTCCTGCGCACCGATCCTCAGTTCTACGCCAAGACGCCTCAGGAATTGCTGTGGCGCGCGGCCTGGATCAGCAAGCGCGTCGATGGGCAGATCGGCCGTTTCATCGGCCACCTGCCGCGTGGCAGCTTCACCATCGTCGAAGTGCCGCCGGACATCGCGCCGTTCTGGACCGCCGGTCGCGGCGGCATGAAGACCTATTGGCTCAACACCTACAACCTGCCGTCGCGTCCGCTCTACAACCTGCCGGCGTTGACCTTGCACGAATCCTCGCCGGGCCATTCGCTGCAGCAGTCGCTCGCGGCCGAGCAGAAAGACCTGCCCGAATTCCGTCGCGACAGCTACATCTCCGCGTACGGCGAAGGCTGGGCGCTGTATTGCGAGAAGCTCGGCCAGGAAATGGGCATCTATGAAACGCCCTACGAGGAATTCGGCCGGCTCACCTACGAAATGTGGCGCGCGGCGCGGCTGGTCATCGATACCGGTGTGCACCACTACGGCTGGAGTCGCGAGCAGGCGCTGGCCTACCTGCGCGACAACACCGCGCTCTCCGAGCACGAAGTGACCACGGAAGTGGATCGCTACATTTCCTGGCCGGGCCAGGCGCTGTCGTACAAGCTCGGCGAAATCAAGATCGTCGAATTGCGCGCCGAGGCGGAAAAGGCGCTTGGCGCGAAGTTCGACGTCCGCGCCTTCCACGACGCGATCCTGCGCGAAGGCTCGGTGCCGTTGCCGGTGCTCGAAAGCCAGATCCGCGCCTTCATCGCCGTGTCGAAGGCGATGAAGTGAGAGGAGGGATTACTTGGCCTTGGCCTGGTTCGCCACGGCCTCGGCCGCCCGCTTCGCGGCCTCCTCGTCGCCCAGGTAGCGGTACGAGACCACGTTGAGGTCGTCGTCCAGCGTGAAACGCAGCGGGATGCCGGTCGGAATGTTGAGTTCGACGATTTCATCGTCCGGCACGTTGTTCAGGAATTTGTACAAGGCCCGCAGCGAGTTGCCGTGCGCGGTGACGAGCACGGTGCGGCCGGCTTTCAGCTGCGGCGCGATGGCGTCGTGCCAGTACGGCAGCACGCGGTCGAGCGTCGTCGCCAGCGATTCGGTCGCCGGCAGCGTGCGGGCATCGAGCTGCGCGTAACGGCGATCCTGCGAGGGATGGCCGGCATCGCCGGACGCCAGCGGCGGCGGCGGAATGTCGTAGGAGCGACGCCACACCTTCACCTGCGCATCGCCGTGGCGCGCGGCGGTTTCGGCCTTGTCCAGGCCTTGCAGCGCGCCGTAGTGGCGTTCGTTCAAGCGCCAGCTCTTGTGGACGGGAATCCAGTCCTGGCCGAGCGAATCCAGCGCGATCTGCAGCGTGTGGATCGCGCGCTTCAGTACCGAGGTGTAGGCCACGTCGAACAGCAGGCCTTCTTCGCGCATCAGCGTGCCGGCGGCGGCGGCTTCGGCGCGCCCCTGTTCGGTCAGTGGCACATCGACCCAGCCGGTGAAGCGATTGTCGAGGTTCCATTGGCTCTGGCCGTGGCGCAGCAGCACGAGCGTGGCGGACATGGGCGGATTCCTTCGGCAAAAAGAAGCGGAATTGTAGCCGCGTCACAGCCGGGAAACACCGCCAAACTGCTATGATCGCGGGTTCCCGCGGGCCGTCGATCGGCGGCCCGGCGCCATTCGCCCCGGCCCACGCACGCAGCATCCCAACCTATGAAAACCAGCGCCGAAATCCGTCAGGACTTCCTCGACTTCTTCCGCAGCAAAGGCCACGTCATCGTGCCGTCCGCGCCCCTGGTGCCGGCCAATGACCCGACGCTGATGTTCACCAACTCCGGCATGGTGCAGTTCAAGAACGCCTTCCTCGGCAGCGAGAAGCCCGTCGCGCCGCGCGTGGCCGACGTGCAGCGCTGTCTGCGCGCCGGCGGAAAGCACAACGACCTCGATTCGGTCGGATACACGGCGCGCCACCACACCTTCTTCGAAATGCTCGGCAACTGGAGCTTCGGCGATTACTTCAAGAAGGAGGCGATCGCGTGGTCCTGGGAATTGCTGACGGAAGTCTGGAAGCTGCCGAAGGAAAGGCTGCTCGTCACGGTCTACCACACCGACGACGAATCCTACGAACTGTGGAACAAGATGATCGGCTTGCCGCCCGAGCGCATCGTGCGGATCGGCGACAGCAAGGGCGCGCCGTTCGCCTCGGACAATTTCTGGCAGATGGCCGACACCGGCCCCTGCGGCCCGTGCACAGAAATCTTCTACGACCACGGCGAGCACATCGCCGGTGGTCCGCCGGGATCGCCGGAAGAAGACGGTGACCGTTTCATCGAAATCTGGAACAACGTGTTCATGCAGTTCGATCGCCAACCGGACGGCACGCTGGTTCCGCTGCCGGCGCCGTGCGTGGATACCGGCATGGGCCTGGAGCGCCTGACCGCGATCCTGCAGAACGTCCACAGCAACTATGAGATCGACCTGTTCCAGGCCTTGATCCGCGCCGCGGCGGAACTGACCGGCACCAAGGACATCGAGAACAAGTCGCTGCGCGTGATCGCCGACCACATCCGCGCCTGCAGCTTCCTGATCGCCGATGGTGTGCTGCCGAGCAACGAAGGACGCGGCTACGTGCTGCGCCGGATCATCCGCCGCGCGCTGCGCCACGGCTGGATGCTGGGCACGCGCGAGGCCTTCTTCCACAAGATGGTCGGCCCGCTGGTCGAACAGATGGGCGCGGCGTATCCGATCATCGTCGAGCAGCGCGCCACCATCGAAGCGGCACTGAAGGGCGAGGAAGAGCGCTTCGCGCTGACGCTGGAAAACGGCATGAAGCTGCTCGACGGCGTGCTGAAGGAAGAAGCGGCGAAGAAGGTCGTCCCGGGTCCGGCGGCGTTCACGCTGTACGACACCTATGGCTTTCCGGTCGATCTCACCGCCGACGTGGCGCGCGAGCATGGTTTCACCGTGGACATGGAAGGCTTCGAAGCCGAGATGGAAAAGCAGCGCGAACAGGCCCGCGCCGCGAGCAAGTTCGCCAACAGCGGCATGCTGCCCGCCGATCTGGTCGCGACGCTGAGCGCGACCCGTTTCCTCGGTTACGACACGCTCGAGCTGGAAGGCGCCAAGGTGCTGGCGATCCTGCGTGACGGCACGCCTGTCCAGTCGCTTGCTGCGGGCGAGCGCGGCACCGTGATCCTCGATGCGACGCCGTTCTACGCCGAATCCGGCGGCCAGGTCGGCGATACCGGCGAACTGTTCGCGCATGGCGTGCTGTTCCATGTGCGCGACACGCAGAAACTTTCCGGCAGCTATCACGGCCACGTCGGCGAACTGGCGACCGGTTCGATCAAGGTCGGCGACACGTTGAACGCCAAGGTCGATGGCGCGCGCCGCCAGGCGGTGATGTTGAACCACTCGGCCACGCATCTGCTGCACGCCGCGCTGCGCAAGTTGCTCGGCACGCACGTCACGCAAAAGGGCTCGCTGGTCGCGTCCGATCGCCTGCGTTTCGACTTCTCGCATTTCCAGCCGATCGACCGCGTGAAACTGGCCGAGATCGAAGCGCTGGTGAATGCGCAGATCCGCGCCAATGCCGATGCCCACATCCGCCACATGGCGATGGCCGACGCGCTGGAAGAAGGCGCGATGGCCCTGTTCGGCGAGAAATACGGTGAGGAGGTGCGCGTGCTCAAGTTCGGCGAATTCTCGACCGAACTGTGCGGCGGCACGCACGTGCGGCATACCGGCGACATCGGCCTGTTCAAGATCGTTTCCGAATCCGGCGTCGCCGCGGGCGTGCGCCGCATCGAAGCGGTCACCGGCCAGGGCGCGTTGGATTACATCGCGGCCGAGGAGCGTCAGCTCGAGGCCGTGGCCGAATTGCTGGGCGGCGCGCGCGGCGATGTGGTCGAGAAACTCAACCATCTGTTTGAGAAACAGAAGCGCATCGAGCGCGAACTGGAGTCGCTGAAAGCCAAGGCGGCCGCGAATGCGGTGTCCGAATTGGCGGCGCAGGCGAAGGACATCGGCGGTGGCATTCGCCTCGTCGCCGCGCGCCTCGACAACATGGATGCGAAGTCGCTGCGCGAAGGCGTGGACAAGTTGAAGCAGCAGCTTCCCGACGCCGCGATCCTGTTGGCCGCCGGCAGCGAAGGCAAAGCTTCGCTGGTGGCGGGCGTGCATGGCCGAGCGCTGGAAAAACTGAAAGCGGGCGAGCTGGTGGCTTTCGTCGCGAGCAAGATCGGCGGCAAGGGCGGCGGCCGCGCCGACATGGCGCAAGGCGGTGGCGAGGATGGTCCGACCTTGATCGCGGCGCTTTCCGAATTGCCGGAATGGCTGGCGTCGAAATTGAATTGACGCATTCGCCGCGCAGCGGCCTTTTCGGACGAAAAGGCCGCTGCGCGCGCGAAAAATCCGTTTGCCGTTTTCGTGCGATTTCCCGCCTGAAACACGGGTAATTTTCCATATCAAGTCTGCGCGCCTGTGCCGGATTGCATAGGCGCTCGCGCTTGGTTAATAATCTGTTTACCTTTATCGACCGTTCAGGTCGAAAGTCTGACCTGCGCCGAAAGGCGAAGGCTCTGGGAATGGCCCGAGGATTCGGGTGGAAAGGCTAAGGAGGGTGTTGGGCATGTTGATCTTGACTCGTCGAGTCGGTGAGACCCTGATGATCGGTGAGCAGATCACCGTCACCGTGCTCGGTGTCAAAGGCAACCAGGTGCGGGTCGGCATCAACGCGCCCAAGGACGTTTCCGTGCACCGTGAGGAAATCTTTTCGCGCTTGCCGCGCGAGGGCGCGGACGAGGACGTTTCGGCGGACAGCGGCAATTGACGTCCTTTTGCGCCCGCTTTTCCTGATTCCGCCGGGCTCCAACACTTTCGTTCCATCGCGTGAGAGATGAACGACAGCGCGGCCATTCCTGCCGGCGAGCTTCCTGCGCCGCCGCAACCTTGGCATGAAATGCTGGATGCCTCCGGCCGCGTGCGGCCGCATTGGCAGGCGCTCGCGCGCGAACTCGCCGCGGCCACGCCCGCGCAGATGCGGCGTCGGCACGAACTGCTCGAGCGCACGATCCGCGAGAACGGCGTCACCTACAACATCTACGCCGATCCGAAAGGCGAAGATCGTCCCTGGCACCTGGATCTTCTTCCCAACCTGATTTCCGCCGCCGAATGGGAACAGGTCGTTGCCGGCGTAAGCCAGCGCGCGCAGCTGCTCAATGCGGTGCTGGCCGATCTCTACGGCCCGCAAACCTTGCTGCGCAAAGGCCTGCTGCCGCCGGAACTCGTGTTCGGTCACAACAATTTCCTCTGGTCCTGCGAAGGGGTGAAACCGCCGGGCGAGGTGTTCCTGCATTTCTACGCGGCCGACCTTTCGCGCGCCGTCGATGGAACCTGGTGGCTGGTTTCGGACCGCACGCAGGCGCCGTCGGGCGCGGGCTACGCGCTGGAGAACCGCGCGATCCTGTCGCAGGCGTTCCCCGACCTGCTGCACACGCAGCCGGTGCACAGCCTCGGCGGATTTTTCACCGAATGGATCGAAGCGGTGCGCGCGCTTGCGCCGGTCGGGCCGGACGAAACGGCATTGATCGTCCTGCTGACGCCGGGCCGTTTCAACGAAACCTATTTCGAACACGTCTATCTGGCGCGCCATCTCGGCTTACCGCTGGTCGAGGGCAGCGATCTGACCGTGCGTGGCGGCGAAGTCTTCCTGAAGACGCTGTACGGCCTGCGTCGCGTGCACGCGATCCTGCGTCGCATCGACGACGATTTCTGCGATCCGCTGGAGCTGCGCGGCGATTCGCGCCTCGGCGTTCCCGGCCTGGTCGAAGCGGTGCGCGCCGGCAACGTGCTGGTGACGAACGCGCTCGGCAGCGGGGTGCTGGAATCGCCAGGCGTGCTGGGTTTCCTGCCGGCGATCAGCGAGCGTCTGCTGGGCGAGAAACTGAAACTGCCTTCGGTCGCGACATGGTGGTGCGGAGAAGCGCCGGTGCGCGAAGCGGCGCTGCAGCAGCTCGATCGCCTCGTGCTGAAGCCGGCGTTCCCGTCGCAACGCACCGAGCCCGTGTTCGGGCACGCGCTCGACGCGGCGCAGCTGGAGGAATGGCGCGACCGCATCCGGCAGTGTCCGGCGGCCTACGTGGCGCAGGAACTGCTGCAGCTTTCGCATGCGCCGATCTACGAACGCCACGGCGCGGCACACGGCCAGTTGCCCACGCGCGCCATCGGCATGCGCGTGTTCGCGGCGTGGACGCCGAACGGCTATCGCGTGATGCCGGGCGCGCTGACGCGCGTCGCGGGCGATGCGCATGCCAACGTCGTCTCGATGCAGCGCGGTGGCGGAAGCAAGGACACTTGGGTGCTGGGCGAAGCGCCGGCACGTCCCGGAACCAGCCTGCGTCGCGTGATCGGCGCGCGCGAGGTGGCGCGGACCGATCCGTATCTGGCCTCGCGCGTGGTCGAGAATCTCTATTGGCTCGGGCGTTACTGCGAACGCGCCGACAACACCGCGCGACTGCTGCGCGCCGTGATCGCACGCTGGCTGGAGAACTCCCCGGTGTCGGGTCTGCCGTTCGTGCTGCGCGTGGCGCAGTGCTTCGAACTGCTCGAACCGGACGCGCCGCTGCGTGAAGGGCTGCATCGCGGCTTCGCCGATCCACGGCATCCGGAAAGCCTGCGCAGCGCGCTCGATTGCGCCGCCTGGGCCGGTGCGCAAGTGCGCGGACGGCTTTCGCAGGACAACTGGCGCTCGCTGGTCGATCTGCAGCGGCAGGCCCATGCGATGGAAAGTTCCGGCAAGGAACCGGGCGCGATGCTCGAACAGCTCGGCCGCATGATGCTGAGCCTTTCGGCCCTGACCGGCTTCGCGCACGACGACATGACCCGCGACGACGGCTGGCGCATGCTACTGGTCGGCCGGCTCGTGGAACGCGTCCAGTATTTCTCCTCGGTGCTGGCGTTCCTGCTGCGCGATCCTTCCGCCGACGAGGTCGCCACGCTCGGCGTGATCCTGGAACTGGCGAACAGCACGATCACCTACCGGATGCGCTACCACACCTCGCCGCAACTGCTGCCGGTGATCGATCTGGCGGGCTTGGACGAAACCAACCCGCATTCGGTCCGTTACCAGGTGCTCGCCCTGGACGAGCAATGCGCGAAGCTGCCGGTCGAAGCGGGCAGCGAATTGATGCTGCGGCTCGCGGAAATGTCGCAGTTACTGGCCGATTGTTCGCTCGACGGATTGGAGCCCGGCCAGCTGTTCGGCGAATCGCAGCGCGCCGCCGCGCGCGCCGCTTGGGCCGGGTTGTTCGAACGCGTGCATGCGGCCGGCATGGGCCTGTCGGAACTGTTGTCGGCGCGCTTCTTCAGCCACATCGACGACGTGGGCCAAGCGACGGTTTCGACATGAGCCGGATGCCGCAATCTTCAAGCCATTCGCGGGCGCCGCAGCCGACGGGCGCCGTGCCGCCGGTGCGCTACCGCGTCACGCACGAAACCCGCTACCTGTACGCCGAACCGGTGTCGCTGTCGCGCCAGTGGTTGCACCTGACGCCGCGTCCGCATCCGTTGCAGCAGGTGCTGTCCAGCAGCATCGAGGTGAACGTTCCGGCGCAGCGCCGCAGCGACGGCTTCGATGCCTTCGGGAATCCGACCGTGCTGCTGGAAATCGAGCGCCCGCACCGTGAGCTGGTCGTGGTCGCGGACATGCAGGTCGAGGTCCATGCGCCGCCGCCGCGTGAGCTCTCCGCGTCGATGCCGTGGAACGAGGTCGCGGCGCTGCTGGCGTTCCGTGCCGGTCGCGTACCGGCGAGTGAAGTGCTGGAAGCGACGCGCTACGCGGCGCAATCGCCGTTCGTGCAGGTCAAGAACCTGCTGGTCGATTATGCGAAGCGCGATTTCACGCCGGGCCGGCCCATCCTCGAGGCCGCGCATGCGCTGATGCGGCGCATCTACGGTGAATTCACTTACGACCCGAAGGCCACCACGGTCGGCACGCAGGTCGTCGAACTGTTCTCCACGCGTCGCGGTGTCTGCCAGGACTATGCGCATTTCATGATCGCCTGCCTGCGCTCGCTCGGCCTTTCAGCGCGCTACGTCAGTGGCTACCTGCGCACGATCAAGGATGGCGAGGAGCCGGCGCTGATCGGCGCGGATGCCTCGCATGCCTGGGTGTCGGTGTTCTGCCCGAAGCTGGGCTGGATGGATTTCGATCCGACCAACGACGTGATCCCGAAACAGGCGCACGTCACCTTGGCGTGGGGACGGGATTTCGGCGATGTCTCGCCGCTGCGCGGGATCATCCTCGGAGGCGGCGAGCATCAGTTGAAGGTGGGTGTGGCGGTGCTGCCGCAATAGCCGGGAGCCGGCAACACCGCCACGGTTCGCGAATGGGCGCAGGACAGAGGGCCGTTGGCGCCCATCCGCGAATTCCGGACGCTCAATCGTGCTGGTCGATTTCCTCGAGCAGCACTTCGCCGGTCAGCGGATGCAGCACCAGTTCGACCTTGATGCCTTGCGGATTGCGCGCCTCGGCTTCCCAGAAGCCGTCATCGAATTCCATGTCGCGGATGCGCTCGTAGCCGGCGGCGGAAAGCTTTTCCACCACCTGCGCGGGCGGCAGCGCGGCGGACATGCTTTCGAAAACGAGCAGCTCGCCGCTCTGCGGGTCGATCAGCACGTCGGCGTGCACGCCGTTGGGCGTGGTGGCTTCCACGGTCCAGTAGCCGTACTTGTATTCCAGGTCGTGGGGCGACTGGTAGCCGGCCTGTTCCACGGCGGCCAGTGCCTGTTGCGCGGAATCGATCGATGCCGCCTGGGCGGCCGCGGCGGAGAAGATAAGGGAGGCGAGGAGAATGGAACGCATGGATGTGTACTCCGAAGAAGGTTTGGACCAGACCGGCGGGAGGCCGGTGTGCGCACTTTGAGCGCAGGCGTCTAAACCGGTTTTGACGGCATCGTTAATGGACGATTTACTCGCTTCTTCCGAGCATGCACGAATGAAAATCTCCTCGACCTGGTTCCTATTGCTGCTGCCGTTCGCCGTGTTCGCGAGCGAGCAGGAATCCGTGCGCCGCGAAGTTGAAAGCGGTCGCCTCAAGCCCTTGTCCGAAATCGTCGCGCAGGTTCAGTCGCGCCATCCGGGGCGCATCCTGGAAGTGGAGTTGGAAAACGGCCGCGATGGCCGTCGCATCTATGAAATCGAAGTGCTTTCGGCCCAGGGCAACAAGATCGAAGTGCAGATCGATGCCGCGACCGGGCAATTCCTCGATGCCGATCTGCCGTCCATCGAAGCCGGGCCGGAGTCGCTGGAGTCGCTGTTGCGACGCGCGCTGGCGCAATGGCCGGGGAAAATGACCGGGCTGCGGCGCGAGCAGGGCCGCTATGCAGCCGACATCCTGCGCGAAGACGGCTCGCAGGTGCGCGTCCTGCTCGATCCGGAACACGGCGAAGTCGTGCCGGATCATGATCGCGCCGCGATGCTGGATGGCGTGCTGCCGATGCCGGAGATGCTCGAACGGTTGCGGCGCGATCGTCCTGGGCAGGTGCTGGAGGCGAAGCTGGAGCGCGAGGGCCGGCGCTGGGTTTACGACATCGAGCTGCGCACGCCGCGCGGCCGTAAGCTGGAACTCACGCTCGACGCCGTCACCGGCGCGCTGCTGGAGGAGGACGACGACTGATGCGCATCCTGATCGTCGAAGACGACGCGCAATTGGCGACGAGCCTGGCGAAAACCGTGGAAAGCGCCGGCTGGTTGGCCGAAACCTGCGGCGACGGTGGGGAGGCGGCGTTCCTGGGCGCGACCGAAAACTACGATGCCGCGGTGGTCGATCTCGGCCTGCCGGTGCAGGACGGCGTGTCGGTGATCCGCCATTGGCGCGAGCAGGGGCGCGAGTTCCCGATCCTGATCCTGACCGCGCGCAACCGCTGGAGCGACAAGCTCGCCGGTTTTTCTTCCGGCGCGGACGACTACCTCACCAAGCCGTTCCAGCTCGAGGAAGTGACCTTGCGCCTCGCCGCGCTGCTGCGTCGCGTGCGCGGTCACGGCGACACCGTGTTGCGCGTGGGGCCGCTCGAGTTCGATACCGTGACCTCGCGTTTCCTGCTCGACGGCGCGCCACTGTCGCTCACCGCGCAGGAGCACCGCATCCTCGCTTACCTGATGCACCACGCCGGGGAAATCGTCAGCCGCACCGACATCGCCGAGCATGTGTACGCACGCGACCTGGAGCCCGACTCCAATACCGTCGATGTCCTGATCGGCCGCATCCGCCGCAAACTCGGCAAACCCTTGATCCACACCGAGCGCGGATTGGGCTTCCGACTCGCCGCCGGGGAGGATTGAATGCGGCTCGGCCTGACGGGGCGACTGATCCTGCTCGGTGTGCTCTGCGCCGTACTGGTGGCGGCCGTGGGCGGTTTCCTGCTGCGTTCGGGTGCGCACCAGGCGGTGCGTGGAAGTTTCGCGCAACGACTTTCCGAACACGCCGATCGGATCGAAGCCCGCTTCGAGCGCGACCGGAACGGACGCTATGCCGTCGTCGGCAACACGGACCGCGACGAGTTCGGCCGCATCATTTCCGGCTGGTACTGGCGGCTTCAAACCCCGGACCAAACCCTGCGCTCGCGTTCGCTCTGGGATGCGCGGTTGCGCGACGAAAGCCGGAGCGCGGATGGTCTGTTGCAGGCCATCGGCCCGCAGGAAACGAAACTGCTCGGCATCACGCGAGCGCTCGACGGCGGTGCCCGGCTCGACGTTTTCGGCCCGGCGGCGCAGGTCGACGACGCGCTGGCGCGGCTGGATCGCATCCTGCTCCTCACGATGGCTGCGCTCGTGGCGATGCTGGTCCTGACCGCCATCGTGCAGGCGCGTCTTGGACTGCGTCCGCTGGCGCGTTTGCGTGCGGCGCTGGCGGCGATGGATCAAGGCCGGGCCGAACGCATCGGCGTCGGTTACGGCCCAGACCTCGATCCGCTCGCGCGCGAGCTGGACCAACTGCTGACGCGCAATGCCCGAGTCGTCGCCCGCGCCCGTGGCCACGCCGCCGATCTGGCGCACGCCTTGAAGAAACCCTTGGCGATCCTGACCGCCGCCAATGGCGATCAGCCACTGGATCCCGCCTGGGTGCGGCGCGAGGCACAGTCCATGGCGCGACTGATCGACCGGCATCTGGCGCGCGCCGGCAGCGGGGCGGGCGAACGCCGCCGCATCGCCGTGCAGCCGCGCGTTTCGGCATTGGTCGAACTGATGCGGCGCCTGCACGCCGCGCGTGGATTGCAATGGGACATGGACGTGCCGGACGAGGTGTACTGGCGTGGCGAGGCCACGGATCTGGAAGAAATGCTCGGCAATCTGCTCGACAACGCGGGCAAATGGGCGCGTTCGCGCGTGGGCATTCGCGTCGGGATGCGCGTCGCGGAGGCGAAGGCCGATCCGCAGCTTCCGGAGCATCTGCGCCAACCCGGGCCGATCGTGTATTTCGAGATCGAGGACGACGGCGCCGGACTTTCCGAAACACAACGTCGCCAAGCCACCCAGCGCGGCCGGCGCTTCGACGAGAGCACCGAGGGCAGTGGGCTCGGATTGGCCATCGTTTGCGACATCGCGGAAACCTACGGCGGTACGCTGGAGTTGGAACAGGCCGCAACGGGCGGCCTGCTGGCGCGGCTGTCGCTTCCCGCCTGATTCCTGTTGCGAATCAATGCTTTCCTGAAAAATCAAATTGTTGCGTGATGTTTTTCAGGAAACGTGCAAGAATCGAAACTTGCGCTCTATCGGTTTGTGAGCCGTGTCCGCCACGCCCTTTGCCTCATCCCAGCCGCCGCTGACCCCATCGCAACTCAATGCGCTGGCGCGCGACATGCTGGAAGGCGCATTCGGCAATGTCTGGATCGAAGGCGAGCTTTCCGGCATCTCGCGGCCGGCTTCCGGCCACCTGTATTTCGCACTGAAAGACGCCCGGGCGCAGGTGCGCTGCGCCTTGTTCAAGCCGAAAAGCCAGTGGTTGCGCTTCACGCCGACGGACGGCAAGCGGGTCTTGGCGCGCGGCCGGCTCACGCTGTACGAGCCGCGCGGCGAATACCAGCTCATCATCGATCATCTGGAGGAAGCCGGCGAAGGCGCGTTGCGTCGCGCGCTGGAGGAATTGAAGGCACGGCTGGATGCCGAAGGCCTGTTCGCGGCATCGCGCAAGAAGCCCTTGCCGAAATCCATCGCGCGGCTCGGCGTGCTGAGCTCGCCCGGCGGCGCGGCGGTGCACGACGTCATGACCGTGCTGCGCCGGCGCTTTCCCTTGATCGAAGTCGAACTGCTGCCGGTTCCGGTGCAGGGCGTGCAAGCCGCGGCGCAGATCGTGCGGATGCTCGAACGCGCCGATGCCTCGAAGCGTTACGACGTGTTGCTGCTGACGCGCGGTGGCGGTTCGCTGGAAGACCTTGCCGCCTTCAACGACGAAGCGCTGGCGCGCGCGATTGCCGCGGTGAAGACGCCACTGGTGTGTGCGGTCGGGCACGAGATCGACTTTTCCATCGCCGATTTCGCCGCCGACCTGCGCGCTGCGACGCCGTCGGCGGCGGCCGAATTGCTGGTGCCGGATCGCTTCGATCTCCTGCAACGCCTGCGCGCGATGGCTGCGCGTCTGGAGCTTTCGATGAAGCGCGTGCAGGAACGCGGCTTCCAGCGCCTCGACATGAGCCTGCAGCGTCTGCAGGCGCAACATCCGCAAGCGCGACTGGCGCGTGGCGGTGAACGGCTTGCCATGCTGGAAGCGCGGCTTGCGCAAGCGGTCGAACGCAACTTCGTCTCGCCGCGCTCGCGCCTTGAGCGCCTGCAGCTGAAACTGTCCCGGCTGCATCCGGGACACCGTTTGCCGTTGCTCGCCGATCGCGTGGAAACGGCTTCGCAGCGGTTGCGCTGGCTGATCGTGCATCGGCTCGAGCGCAACGCGGCCAAACTCGCCAGCCTGGGACGCGCGATGAACGCGGTCAGTCCGCTGGCGACGCTGGAGCGCGGCTTCGCGCTGGTGCTGGATCCGTCGGGCAAGGCGGTGCGCCATGCCGGCGAACTTTCCCGCGGCCAGCGCATCACCCTGCGTTTCGACGATGGCGAACGCCACGCGGACGTGGTGGATTAAAAGGATTTCTTCCGTGTTCCGTTTCTTCGAATCGCTCGTCGATCCGTATCCCGCGGCCGAGCCACAACAGCCGCCGCGCCGGTTGCTGGCTTTCCTGCTGCATTACAGCCGGCCGCTGCTGCCGTATCTCGCCATGGTGGCGGTGCTCACCGCGCTGATTTCCTCGGCCGAGATCTGGTTCTTCGAATGGATGGGCAAGCTGGTCGATTGGGCCACGAACGAAGGGCCGGACGGTTTCCTCGAGCGCCACGGCACCGAGCTGAAATGGGCCGGTGCGCTGCTGCTGGTCGGCTATCCGCTGCTGGTGCTGCTGCAGTCGCTGATCGTGCACCAGACGCTGCTCGGCAACTATCCGATGATCATCCGCTGGCTTGGACATCGTTACCTGCTGCGGCAGAGCTGGTCGTTCTTCCAGGACGAATTCGCCGGGCGTATCTCGCAGAAGCTGATGCAGACCGCATTGAGCCTGCGCGAAACCGTGATGAAGCTGCTCGATGCCTTCGTCTACGTGATCGTCTATTTCAGCGGCGCCGTGCTGGTCGCGTTCAAGTCCGATGCCTGGCTGGCCTTGCCGCTGGTGCTGTGGTTGGTCGGCTATGTCGGGATCGCATGCTTTTTCGTGCCGCGCCTGCGGCAGGTTTCCGAAGCGCAATCCGATGCGCGCGCCCAGATGACCGGGCGCATCGTCGACAGCTACGCCAACATCCAGACCGTAAAGCTGTTCGCACACACGCAGGGCGAGCAGGACTACGCCCGCGCCGCGATGGACGGCTTCATGAAGACCGTGCATGCGCAGATGCGGCTGGTGACGAAACTCACGTTCAGCCTGCACTCGCTGAATTCGCTGCTGCTCGCGGGTACGGCGGCGGTGGCGCTGTCCGCGTGGCTGGGTGGTTCGATCGGCGCGGGCGCGATCGCGGTGTCGATCGCGCTGGTGATGCGCATCCGCACGATGTCCGACTGGCTGCTGTGGGAAATCGCGGGCCTGTTCGAGAACATCGGCACGGTGCAGGACGGCATCGGCACCTTGTCGCAGCCGCTGCGCGTCGTGGATCGCAGCCGGCGCGAGCTGGAAGTCCCGCGCGGCGAGATCCGCTTCATCGACGTGCGCTTCCATTACGACAACGGCCGCGACGTGCTGCACGACTTCAACCTGACGATCGAGCCGGGGCAGAAGATCGGCCTGATCGGTCGTTCCGGCGCGGGAAAATCCACGCTCGTGAACCTCCTGCTGCGGTTCTACGACCCGACCAGCGGGCGCATCGAGATCGATGGCACCGACATTGCGGACGTGACGCAGGAATCGCTGCGGCGGCAGATCGGCATGGTCACGCAGGACACCTCGCTGCTGCACCGCTCGATTCGCGAGAACCTGCTGTACGGCAAGCCGGAAGCCAGCGAAGAGGAAATGACGCGGGCCGCGCAATGGGCGCATGCCGACGAATTCATCGCCGGATTGCAGGACCGCGAAGGCCGCAGCGGTTACGACGTGGAAGTCGGCGAGCGCGGCGTGAAGCTGTCCGGCGGCCAGCGCCAGCGCATCGCCATCGCCCGCGTGCTGCTCAAGAACGCGCCGATCCTGATCCTCGACGAAGCCACTTCGGCGCTGGATTCGGAAGTGGAAGCGGCGATCCAGGAGCAGCTCGACAAATTGATGGAAGGCAAGACCACGATCGCCATCGCGCACCGGCTTTCAACGATCGCCCGGCTGGATCGTCTTATCGTCATGGACGAAGGCCGCATCGTCGAAGACGGCAACCATGCCGAACTTCTGCGCAAGGACGGTTTGTACGCGGCCTTGTGGAAGCGGCAATCCGGCGGTTTCCTCGGCGACGCCTGAAACGCGCCGCCGGGCGATCCGGATTCGTCCGGCGTGCAGGCCGGATTGCGGCTTCGGGTGGAATGATCCGTAACCAGGCGCGCGGAGACAGCATGAACCAGATCAACATCCAGACCGCAGGCTTGCCGACTGCATGGGCGAAGGCCTGCAGTCAGGCGGTCGAGGCGCTCAACAAGGAGTTCGCGGCGAAAGGCGTCGCCGTCCGGCTCGTCGTCAACAAAAAGGAAAAGATCAGCATCCCGATCAAGACCGACGCGAATCTGGCGGGCACGGCGATCTCCGGAAGCACCCACGCCGCATTCACCGATGAGCGCAAGCCGGTATTCGTCAGTGCCGAAGTGAAATTGCCGGTGGCTCCCCAGATCAACACGCCAGGCGGCGTGCGCACGGCGGGAGCGGGCGTGCTGATAGCGATCGTCGCGCACGAGATCGTCCATGCGCTGGGTCACGTCGAACATGCCAGGGCAGAGATCGAGCCGCACAACACCCATCTGATGACCGCGACGATGCGGTCGCTTCCCGGCGATACGCCCGCGGAGGACAAGCTGATCGGCGCCGACGGCGCGCGCTTGCCGCCGATCCTGCTTTCCGCGCAGTCGATCGATGTGTTGAAGCTGATCTGGAATTGATCGGGCAGGGCGCGGCTTACGCGGCCGCGCCTGCCGCCGTCGCCAGTCGTCCGCGCAGCGAATTGCTCATCGCTTCGGTGATGACGACATCGACGAACTGTCCGATCAGCGTGCGCTGCGCATCCGCCGGAACCGGGAAGTTCACGTAGCGCATGTTTTCGGTGCGGCCGGTGAGTTCGTTCGGATTCTTGCGGCTCGGGCCTTCGACCAGCACTTTCTGCACGGAGCCGACCATCGCGGCGGAAATGCGCTTCGCGTTGGCATCGATGGCCGCCTGCAGCGTCATCAGACGCTGCTTCTTCACTTCTTCGTGCGTGTCGTCCGGCAGGTTCGCCGCCGGCGTTCCGGGGCGCGCGGAGTAGATGAAGGAAAAGCTCGCGTCGAAGCCGACGTCCTCGATCAGCTTCATGGTCTTCTCGAAATCGGCCTCGGTTTCGCCGGGGAAGCCGACGATGAAGTCGGTCGAAATCGAGATGTCCGGACGCACCGCGCGCAACTTGCGGATGCGCTGCTTGTATTCGAGCGTGGTGTAGCCGCGTTTCATCGCGGCGAGGATGCGGTCGCTGCCGGCCTGCACCGGCAGGTGCAGGTAGTTCGCCAGTTGCGGCACGTCGCGGTAGGCCTCGACCAGCGAATCGGAGAATTCCACCGGATGCGAGGTCGTGAAGCGGATGCGGCCGACGCCTTCGATCTGCGCGATCGCGCGGATCAGGAAGCCGAGGTCGGCGATGCCACCGTCGTGCATCGCGCCGCGGTAGGCATTGACGTTCTGGCCGAGCAGGTTCACTTCGCGCACGCCCTGCGCCGCGAGCTGCGCCACTTCCACGATCACATCGTCGAACGGACGGCTGATTTCCTCGCCGCGCGTGAACGGCACCACGCAGTAGCTGCAGTACTTCGAGCAGCCTTCCATGATCGAGACGAAGGCGCACGGGCCTTCGGCGCGCGGCTCGGGCAGGCGGTCGAACTTCTCGATCTCGGGGAAGGAGATATCGACCTGCGGCTTGCCGGATTCGCGCTTGGCGCGGATCAGGTCGGGCAGACGGTGTAGGGTCTGCGGCCCGAACACGAGATCGACGAAAGGCGCGCGCTTGATGATCGCTTCGCCTTCCTGCGACGCGACGCAACCGCCGACACCGATGATCAGGTTCTGGTTGGCGGCTTTCAGCTCGCGCCAGCGGCCCAGCTGCGAGAACACCTTTTCCTGCGCTTTTTCGCGGATCGAGCAGGTGTTGACGAGGATCACGTCGGCTTCGGCTTCGTTGTCCGTCAGCGTGAGTCCGTGTTCGGCGGCGAGCACATCGGCCATCTTGGCCGAGTCGTACTCGTTCATCTGGCAGCCGTGGGTCTTGATGAACAACTTGCCAGCGGAGGGTTTTGCGGCGGTGTGGCCGGTCATGGCGCTTAATCCAGGCGGCGGAAAGGGGCGCGGATTGTAGCCTTTCGCGACGATCTTCGCCTGTATGGAGCCTTTTGCACTCGCCCTTTGCGCGACAGTCGGGCATCCTCATCGCCCGATGATTGCCGTTTCGAGCCGTATTTCGCGATGAACGCCTCCACTTCGCCCGCATCTTCCATGCCGCCGATGTCCGATGCCGAACTGCTGGAAATCGCCGTCCGGCTCGGCGAGCGCCTGCAACAGAAAGGCCTGATGCTCGCGACCGCGGAAAGCTGTACCGGCGGCTGGATCGCCAAGACCGTCACCGACGTTCCCGGCTGTTCCGCATGGTTCGAGGCGGGCGTCGCAGCCTACAGCTACGAGGCCAAGCAGGCCTTGCTGGGCGTGCGTCCGGAAACGCTCACCGAACACGGTGCGGTGAGCCGCGAAACCGCGCTGGAAATGGTCGCCGGCGCGTTGATCCATACCGGTGCAACCGTTGCCGTGGCCGTTACCGGCATTGCCGGACCATCCGGCGGAACGCCGGACAAGCCGGTCGGAACCGTCTGGATCGCTTGGAAGCGCCGCGGCGGCTATCCCTCGGCGAAGCTGTTCCATTTCGATGGCGGAACCCGTGATGCGATCCGCCGCCAGACCGTGACGGCAGCGCTCGAAGGCGTGCTCGCGCTGGTTCCCTGATCGATTGACCAAACGATTCGGCGGCCTGTCGCATCGCGATGGGCACGGCGGGCTGTTGTCCACGGGAACGGTTGCGCGCACGGCGTGTTAGTAGTATTACTACACGCCATGAAGCTCACCGACACCCAACTGGCCATCCTCGCCATGATCGCCGAGCGCATCGAGGCCGACGGTCTGCCACCGTCGCAGACCGAAATCGCGCGGGCTTTCGGTTTCAAGGGCGTTCGTGCCGCGCAATACCACCTGGAGGCGCTCGAGGCCGCCGGCGCCATCGAGCGCATTCCGGGCGTGGCGCGCGGCATCCGCGTCAAGCATGCGCCGGTTCCGCCGCAGGCTTCGCTGCCCTTGGTTTCAATGAACGAGCACGACGACGTGGTTCGCCTGCCGGTGCTCGGCAAGGTTGCCGCGGGCGTGCCGATCGGTTCCGGCGCCGACATCGAAAGCGACACCAGCCTGATGCTCGATCGCGGCCTGTTCCGTCCGGTGCCCGATTACCTGCTGGAAGTGAAGGGCGATTCGATGCGCGACGAAGGCATCCTCGACGGCGATCTCGTCGGCATCCGCCGCGCCGTGGAAGCCCGCAACGGCCAGATCGTCGTCGCCCGCATCGACGAGGAAATCACGATCAAGGAGCTGCAGCTGTCCAAGGACGGCGTGCGCTTGTTGCCAAGGAATCCCGATTACGCGCCCATCGAGGTGCAGCCGGGCCAGGACTTCGCCATCGAAGGTTTGTATTGCGGCCTCATCCGGCCGGGAAGGTAAGCCAATGGACGCCATCGCCACCCACAACGTTCGGAATTTTCCCATCGCGCAGTGCGGACTCGCCTTATGCCGCGATGCAGGCCATTTCATGAAACTGATCGCGCTGGAAATCGATGCGGCCTGCGAGCGCCTGTTCATGCCGCCGGTGTCGCGATCGGGCACTGAGACCAGGCAGGTTTCGTTGCCTGTTGCCCGCGCGGAATCGAGGGCGCATGCGGCGTTCGAGGGGCCTGCCAGGCATCGGCGGGAAAATTTTTCGCCGCGCCGCGCATCGATCTCAATCCGTGAGATGCGCAGCCGATAACTTCTCTTCCGCACGACATCCCATCCCTCCATAGACATCGAATCAATGACCAAGCCCAGGAACGCCGCCATGGACGAGAACAAGAAACGCGCTCTCACCGCCGCCCTCACCCAGATCGAAAAGCAGTTCGGCAAAGGCGCTGTCATGCGCATGGGCGACAAAGTCGCCGAGCCGGTCGACGTGATCGGCACCGGTTCGCTGATGCTGGACATCGCGCTCGGTATCGGCGGACTGCCCAAGGGACGCGTGGTGGAAATCTACGGCCCGGAATCCTCGGGCAAGACCACGCTGACGCTGCAGGCCATCGCCCAGTGCCAGAAATACGGCGGCACCGCGGCCTTCGTCGATGCCGAGCACGCGCTCGATCCGATCTATGCCGCCAAGCTCGGCGTCAAGGTCGAGGATCTGCTCGTCAGCCAGCCCGACACCGGTGAGCAGGCGCTGGAAATCGCCGACATGCTGGTGCGCTCGAATGCGGTCGACATGGTGGTCGTCGACTCCGTCGCCGCGCTCACGCCCAAGGCCGAAATCGAAGGTGAAATGGGCGACCAGTTGCCCGGCCTGCAGGCGCGCTTGATGAGCCAGGCGCTGCGCAAGCTGACCGGTAACATCAAGCGCAGCAACTGCCTGGTCATCTTCATCAACCAGTTGCGCATGAAGATCGGCGTGATGATGCCCGGCCAGTCGCCGGAAACCACCACCGGCGGCAACGCGCTCAAGTTCTACGCCTCGGTGCGCCTCGACATCCGCCGCATCGGCAGCGTCAAGAAGGGCGAGGAAATCATCGGCAACCAGACCAAGATCAAGGTGGTCAAGAACAAGCTCGCGCCGCCGTTCAAGCAGATCACCACGGAAATCCTCTACGGCGAAGGCATCAGCCGCGAAGGCGAACTGATCGACATGGGCGTGGAAGCCAAGCTCGTCGACAAATCCGGCGCCTGGTACGGCTATGGCGGTGACCGCATCGGCCAAGGCAAGGAAAACGCCCGCCAGTTCCTCAAGGACAACCCGTCCGTCGCGGCGGAACTGGAAGCTCGCCTGCGCGAGAAGCTGCTGGTGCCGCTGGTGGCCTCGGCTGCGGAAAGCGACGACGAGGTCGAAGAGGAAGCCTGATCCGCGCTGGGCCGATCCGGTCGGAATGAAAATCGTGAGCGGGCAGGTTGCATGGTCGGTGGGATGACGTGCAGCCTGCCCGCAAACGACGATTTCCGGTAACCGGCGGTTTCGAGCATTGTCGGTGCGTCGCCATTCCGACATCCATACGGGCATCGGCGACGCGGTTTCACCGGAAATCGCAGTACGACATTCGACAAGCGTGTGAAAGTGGCCAGAAGCGTCTCTGATCCACCCAATGCCACCCGCAGCGCTCTGGCGCTGCTCACCCGTCGCGAGCACTCGCAGAAGGAGCTCGCGCGCAAACTGCAATGGCGTGGCGTGGAGGTGGAAGCGGCGCAGGCGGCGGTCGAGACGCTGAAGCAACAAGGCTGGCAGAGCGATGAGCGCTTCGCCGAATCGCTTGCGCGCAGCCGCGCCAGCGGTGGATACGGCCCGTTGCGCATTCGCGCCGAACTGTCACAGCACGGTCTGCCGTCGGAGCAGATCGAGCATGCCATCGAGGCTTGCGAGGTGGACTGGACCCGGCGTGCCGCGGAACTCCTGGCGCGTCGCTTCGGTGCGAAGCCCGCCAAGGATCGCAACGAGCTCGCCAAGCGCGGCCAGTTCCTGCAGCGGCGCGGTTTCGACATGGACAGCATCCGCGTCGCCTTGCGCGGCCTGCCGGACGACTGCGATGGCGAGTGATTTCGCGGGCCCCAAAAGACAAAACCGGGATTTCTCCCGGTCGTGTCCAGCGTTCCATCGCCCAACGGTCCTGCGAGAAACCGTTTCCTTTATCGTTGTTTTGGGTCAATCGTCGTTGTCTTGCGTCGGATCTTGCTGGAGATCCGGGAATCGATCAGGCCGCTTCGCCGGCCGTCTTCATGCTGTTGCCGTAATGCGTGCCTTTCAGCACGCCGAGCAGGCCCAGCACCTCGCGGTGCAGGACGTCGAAGCCCGGGAATTTCGAATCGCGGGTTTCGTGGTACACGATGGCCAGCCACAGCGCGACGCCGCGCAGGCGCAGCTGTTGGACGCGCGACTGGCTCTTGGCGAAGGCTTCCGACGGGCCGTTGCCCCACGCGCCCGAGGAGTGGATCGAGGAGCTGGCGTAGAGATGCGGCTGCGGCGCGGCCGAGGCGGCTTCGATTTCGGTCATCGCGAGCTGCCCGACGGCACGCTGCGAAGTGACCGGCAAGCCCTGGATGATGCGTTTGATCTCCCGCGCCTGCCGGTTGAGGGTCAGGTAGCGACCAAAAGTCTGGATGCGGAAGAAGAACTTGTTCATCGTGTTGCGCCCCAAGCGTAAAACAATGTTTCTGGATTCGTGGTCGAACCAGTGTTTTGCGACGGTATGCGTCACAAACTGACCATGTTCGCCAGCCCCGACATGTTGTCAGAAGCGGCCGAGGCATTCCACCCGGCCCATGCGATGGCGTTCAGAAACCCGACCGAGTTCACACTTTTGGTCAATCTGAATTGTTACATGATGTGAAGTTGGCCACAGAAGCCGGTCGCGAGCTGTTTCCAATCGCGACGTGGTTGCGTGGCTTGTCTTCAAAAATACCTTGAATATCAATCAACTGTGATTGATAGCTGAATTGCGCAAATGGTGCCTTGCGCAATTCACTGATTTTTAAACTTGTTACGTGATGTGTCGTACTGCCGTCATGCCGACAGCACGGAATCCACCCGCTGGAATCCCCGCGGCAGCAGATGACCGCGCTGCGCGCGCGATCCGCCGTAGGCCTGCAGGTCGCGCCAGCTCAGGGTCAGCTTGCGCTGGCCGCAGAACAGGGTGAGTTCGCCGCCGTCGCGTACGCAGGCGAGCGCGACGAGCCGCTCTTCGCCGGATTTGAGCTTGGCGGGCGGAATCTGGATCAGCTTGTTGCCCTTGCCCTTGTCCAGTTCGGGCAGCTCGGAAATCGGGAAGGCAAGCAGGTTGCCGGCGGAAGTGATCGCCACGACGACATCGCTGGTCGGGTCGTTCACCGCGATCGGCGCCAGCGGCAATGCCGCATCGTCCATCGAAATCAGTGCCTTGCCGGCCTTGTTCCGCCCCACGAAGTTTCCGAACGCGGTGACGAAGCCGTAGCCGAAGGTCGAGGCGACCAGGAATTTCTGCGAATCCTCGCCGATGGCCACGCTCGTGAAGCTGGCGCCTGCAGGCGGCGCGAAGCGTCCGGTCAAGGGTTCGCCATTGCCGCGCGCCGAGGGCAGGGTATGCGCGGGCGTCGAATAGGCGCGGCCGGTGGAATCCAGGAACGCGGCCTGCTGGTTGCTGCGACCGCGCGCGAAGCCGAGCAGGCCGTCGCCTTCGCGGTACGACAGACCTGCCGGATCCACGTCGTGGCCTTTGGCGGCGCGCACCCAGCCCTTTTCGGACAGCACGACCGTGACCGGCTCGCTCGCGACCAGCTCGGTCTCGTCCAGAGCTTGCGCGGCCTGGCGTTCGATCAGCGGCGAACGGCGTGCATCGCCGTATTTCTTCGCATCGGCGATCAGCTCGTCTTTCACCTGCTTGCGCAGCTTGGCGTTGCTGCCGAGCGTCGCGATCAGCTTGTCGCGTTCCTGGGCCAGCTCGTCCTGTTCGCCGCGGATCTTCATTTCTTCCAGGCGGGCGAGCTGCTTCAGCTTGGTGTCGAGGATGTAGTCGGCCTGTTCCTCGGACAGCGCGAAGCGCGCGATCAGCGCGGATTTCGGATCGTCCTCGGTGCGGATGATGCGGATGACCTCGTCGAGGTTCAGGAACGCGATCAGCAAGCCATCCAGCAAGTGCAGGCGGCGCTCGACCTTGTCCAGCCGATGTTTCAGGCGACGGCGCACCGTGTCGATGCGGAACGTCAGCCACTCGGACAGCATCTGCTTCAGGTTCATCACCTGCGGCTTGCCGTTCAGGCCGATCACGTTGAGGTTGACGCGATAGCTTTTTTCCAGGTCCGTCGTGGCGAACAGATGGCCCATCAGCTGTTCGGCGTCGATGCGGTTGCTGCGCGGTATCAAGACGATGCGCACCGGATTGGCATGGTCGGATTCGTCGCGCAGGTCTTCCAGCCACGGCAGTTTCTTGGCGCGCATCTGGGTCGCGATCTGCTCCAGCACCTTGCTCGGGCTGACCTGGTACGGCAGTGCCGTGATCACGAGATTGGCGCCTTCGCGCACGTACACGGCACGGGCGCGAACGCTGCCGTTGCCGGTTTCGTACAGCTTCCGCAGGTCGCTTGCGGGCGTGATGATTTCCGCTTCGGTCGGGTAATCCGGGCCGCGCAGGTGTTCCATCAGGTCGGCGACGCTGGCGTCCGGGTCGTCCAGCAACCGCACGCAGGCGCTGGCCACTTCGGTCAGGTTGTGCGGTGGAACATCCGTGGCCATGCCGACCGCGATGCCGGTGGTGCCGTTGAGCAGCAGGTGCGGCAGTCGCGCCGGCAGCCAGGACGGTTCTTCCAGCGTGCCGTCGAAGTTCGGCGACCACTCCACCGTGCCTTGGCCGAGTTCGCCGAGCAGCACGTCGGCCAGCGGTGTCAGCTTGGATTCGGTGTAGCGCATCGCCGCGAAGGACTTCGGGTCGTCGGTGGAGCCGAAGTTGCCTTGCCCGTCGATCAGCGGATAACGGTACGAGAACGGCTGCGCCATCAGCACCAGGGCTTCATAGCAGGCCGAATCGCCGTGCGGGTGGAACTTGCCGATCACGTCGCCGACGGTGCGCGCGGACTTCTTCGGCTTGGCCTGCGCCGACAGGCCGAGTTCGCTCATGGCGTAGACGATGCGCCGCTGGACCGGCTTCAGGCCGTCGCCGATGAAGGGCAGGGCGCGATCCAGCACCACGTACATCGAATAGTCGAGATAGGCGCGCTCGGCGTACTCGTGCAGCGGGATTTGCTCGAAACCGTGAAAGCTGGGGCGGATCAGGTCGGACATCGAAAGGGGAATTCGTTGGGGTAACGGGGCATTCTAGCGGGTCGAACCTGCCGGTCACTTCTGGCCGAACAGCACTTTTTTCTGCTCGTCCGTCAGTTCCGTCGGACGTCGGATTTCCTGCGCCCGCTCATAGGCGCGGACCGTGGCGGGGCGGTTGCGGATCGCTTCGCGCCAGCGTTGCAGGTTCCCGAAGGCGGACAGGTCGAGCGGCGCCTTGGCGTAGGGATCGATCCACGGATAACAGGCCATGTCGGCGATCGTGTAGGCCTCGCCGGCGATGAAGCTGCGGCCCGCCAGATGGTCGTCGAGCACGCGCAACAGGCGCTGGGCTTCGCGTGCGTAGCGATCCTTGGCGTAGGGAACATCCTCCGGCGCATAGACGTGGAAATGGCCGTACTGGCCGGTCATCGGCCCCAGGCCGGCCATCTGCCAGAACAGCCATTCCAGCACCGTCTTGCGGCCGCGGATGTCGTCGGGCAGGAACTTGCCGGTTTTCTCCGCCAGGTACAGCAGGATCGCGCCGGATTCGAACACGCTGATCGGCGCGCCGCCGTCGAGCGGTTCGTGGTCGACGATCGCCGGCATGCGGTTGTTCGGCGCGATCGCGAGGAAATCCGGCTTGAACTGGTCGCCCGCGCCGATATCTACCGGATGGATCGCGTAGGGCAGTCCGGCCTCTTCGAGGAACATCGTGATCTTGTGGCCGTTCGGCGTAGGCCAGTAGTACAGGTCGATCATGGTGGAATGTCCGGTGTAGGGAACGGCAAATGATAGTCCCCGCATCGGTCGGGAAACCGGCGATCGGGGCCAGGCTTCATTCCTGTCACGAATCCCCCTGAGACAGGTCATCGTGACTTGCGGCACGCGAGTATCACGCCGCTGTTCAACAACAATTGCCAACATCCGCACGGACTTGCCTCCGCGTTTTCATCATCGCCAATTGCCAGCCTCCCGCCATGACATCGAATTCCTTCCGAACGCCTCGCGCCGCCAACCTGATGCTGCCGGTGCTGCTCGCTCTCGCCGCCTGCGGCGGTCCCAATCCGGGCGCACAGGCCGACAAGAAGAGCGAAGCGCCCGCGCCCGTGGTGGTTGAAACCAGCACGGTTGCGCTGCGTCCCATCGAGGCCAGCTACAACGCCACCGCCACGCTCGAAGCACCGAACGAAGCGCAGGTCGTCGCCAAGACTTCCGGCGTGCTGCTGCAGCTGCTGGTGGAAGAAGGCGACCGCGTGACCGCCGGGCAGGTGCTGGCGCGCTTGGAATCGGAGCGCCAGAAGCTCGACGTGCAGCGCGCCGAAGCGATGCTGCGCAAGCTCGAAGCCGAGCGCGAGCGTTCGCGCGAACTGTTCGAGCGCAAGCTGATCGCCGCCGACGTGTACGAAAAGATCCGCTACGACGTCGACACCCAGAAGGCCGCATGGGACATGGCGCGCCTGGAGCTTTCCTATACCAGCATCGTCGCGCCGATCAGCGGCGTGATCGCCTCGCGCTCGGCCAAGGTCGGCAACCTGATCCAGTTGAACTCGCCGCTGTTCCGCATCGTCGATGCACAGCAGCTGGAAGCCGTGTTGAACGTGCCCGAGCGCGAGCTCGCCACGATGCGCGCCGGCGTGCCGGTGACCTTGGTGGCCGATGCGGTGCCCGGAAAGGTGTTCCAGGGCGAAGTGGCGCGCGTTTCGCCGGTGGTGGACGCCGGCAGCGGCACCTTCCGCGTGGTGGCGGCCTTCGATGCGCAGGATGCCCTCAAGCCCGGCATGTTCGCGCGCCTCTCGGTGCGTTACGACGTGCGCAACGACGTGCTCACCATCCCGCGCACCGCGCTGCTGGATCAGGACGGCGAACCGGCGGTGTATGCGGTACGCGACAACGTCGCCACGCGCGTGCCGATCCGCATTGGTTTCATGTCCGGTGAGCTGGTCGAAGTGCTCGATGGCATCGGCCAGGGCGAACAGGTCGTCACCGCCGGCAAGATCGCGTTGCGCGACGGCGCCGCGGTCGATGTGATCGGCGGTGCCGCGCCGCAAGCCGCGCCCGCGGTGGCCGGCGAAATCACGGAGAACTGAGCATGTCTTCGTCCCACAATCCCGGTGCGGCGCCAGTCGCGCCCGGTGGCGGCTTGGCGGAATTCTCGGTGCGCCGCCGCGTCACCGTGGCGATGGCGACGCTCACCGTCGTGTTGTTCGGCGCGATCGCGCTGTCCAACCTCAAGGTCAACCTGCTGCCGGAACTGAGCTATCCGACCCTGACGGTCCGCACCGAATACACCGGTGCCGCGCCTTCGGAAGTCGAAGTGCTGATCACCGATCCGATGGAAGAAGCCGTCGGCGTGGTCAAGGGCCTGCGCAAGCTGCGTTCCGTTTCGCGCACCGGCCAGAGCGACGTGGTGCTGGAATTCGCCTGGGGCAGCGACATGGACCGGGCCAGCCTGGACGTGCGCGACAAGCTCGATTCGCTGAGCCTTCCGCTCGATGTGAAGCCGCCGGTGCTGCTGCGCTTTGATCCTTCCACGGAACCGATCCTGCGCCTGGTGCTGACCGGCAAGGGCGGCAACGTCTCGGAAACCACCGAACTCACGCGCCTGCGTCGCTATGCCGACGAGGAACTGAAGAAGCGGCTGGAGCCGGTCGAGGGCGTGGCGGCGGTGAAGGTGGGCGGTGGCCTTGAAGACGAGATCCAGGTCGAGATCGACCAGAGCAAGCTGGCGCAGCTGCGCATTCCGCTGGAAACGGTGATCTCGCGTCTGGCGGAAGAGAACGTCAACATCTCCGGTGGCCGTCTCGAGGAAGGCAGTCAGCGTTATCTGGTTCGCACCATCAACCAGTTCGCCGATCTCAACGACATCCGCGATCTGCTGATCGTGGCCGGCGGTTCGGGTGGCGGGAACTCTGCGGCGCAGGAAGCGGCGCTGGCGGCTTCGCGCATCGCTGCGCTGTCGCCTGAAGCCGCGGCGGCGGCGGCGGCGGCGAACGCCGCGGCGCAGGGCGATTCCAATGTCCCGGGCGGCGGCCAGGCGGTGCGCCTGCGCGACGTGGCCACGGTGACCTTCGGCAACAAGGAGCGCGAGTCGATCATCCGCCTGGCCGGAAAGGAAGCGGTCGAGCTTGCGATCTACAAGGAAGGCGACGCCAACACCGTTTCCGTGGCCGATGCGGTGCACGCGCGCCTGGCGGAACTGCGCAAGCAACTGCCGCCGGAGACCGAGCTCACCATCATCGAGGACCAGTCCGTCTTCATCCGCAAGGCGCTGCACGAAGTGCGCGTGGATGCGCTGATCGGCGGCACGCTCGCGGTGCTGATGATCTTCTTCTTCCTGCGCGATGGCTGGAGCACCTTCGTCATCTCGCTGTCGCTGCCGGTGTCGGTGATCGCGACCTTCTTCTTCATGGATCGCTTTGGCCTGTCGCTCAACGTGATGTCGCTGGGCGGCCTGGCGTTGGCGACCGGCCTGGTGGTGGACGACTCGATCGTCGTGCTCGAATCCATCGCCAAGGCGCGCGAGCGCGGCCTGTCGATATTGAGCGCCGCGGTCGAAGGCACGCGCGAGGTTGGCATGGCCGTGGTGGCGTCCACGCTCACCAACGTCGCCGTGTTCCTGCCGCTGGTGTTCGTCGAAGGCGTGGCCGGGCAGTTGTTCCGTGATCAGGCGCTGACGGTTTCCATCGCGGTGCTGATGTCGCTGGTCGTCTCGCTGACCCTGATCCCGATGCTGTCCTCGCTGAAGGCCAAGGCGCCGCTGGAATTCCCGCCGGAGCCGCCGCGCGAGCGCTGGCAGCCGAGGATGGCGCCGCTGCGCGCACTGGCCGGTGCGGGCAATGGCATTTCCTGGATCATCGGCAAGCTTGCGTTCGCGTTCGCATGGACGCTGCGACATGGCCTGTCGCTGTTCGGCAAGCTGGTCGGCGGCGCGCTGTCGAAGATCGGCGCGGTCGTGATGCTGCCCTACGAACGCGCCGCACGCGGCTACGACCGCGCCTTGCCGGCGGCGCTGAAGCACCGCGCCAAGGTGCTGATCATCGCGACCGTGGCCTTCATTGCGTCGATGGCGTTGGTTCCCAGCCTGGGCGTGGACCTGATCCCGCAGCTGGCGCAGGACCGTTTCGAGTTGACCGTGAAGCTGCCGCCCGGCTCGCAACTGCGGGATACCGATGCGCTGGTACGCGCGATCCAGCAGGCGCACGAGGGCGAAGCCGGCATCGCGGCGCTGTACGGCGTGTCCGGCAGCGGCACGCGACTGGATGCGAACCCGACCGAATCCGGCGACAACGTCGCCAAGCTCACCGTGGTGATGGAGCATGGATCGCCCTCGGGTACCGAAGCGCGCCTGACCGAATCGCTGCGCAGCACGATGCAGCGTTTCCCGGCGGCGCAATCGGAGTTCGGGCGGCCCGACGTGCTGAGCATTTCGGTGCCGCTGGAGATCGAACTGCTCGGCGATGACCTCGATGCCCTGCAGCGCGCCGGCACGCAGCTCGCAGGATTGCTGAAAGGTTCGGACCGGTTCGCCGACGTGAAATCCACGGTCGAGCAGGGCTATCCGGAAATCCAGATCCGCTTCGACCAGGAACGCGCCGCGGCGCTCGGCCTGACCACGCGCCAGATCGCCGACGTGGTGGTGAAGAAGGTGCGCGGCGAAGTGGCGACGCGCTACAGCTTCCGCGACCGCAAGATCGACGTGCTGGTGCGTTCGCGCGAAGCCGACCGCGATTCGCTGGAAGCGATCCGGGCGCTGATCGTGAATCCGCAGAGCGCCCGTCCGGTGACGCTGGAATCGGTGGCCGAAGTGGTGTCCACGCTCGGCCCGAGCGAGATCCGCCACGCCGATCAGGTGCGCGTGGCCGTGGTGACGGCCAATCTGCGCCACGGCGACCTGGCGGCCGCGATCGAGGAAGTGCGATCGCTCATCGCGGCGAATCCGCTGGAAAGCGGCGTCTGGATGAAGGTCGGCGGGCAGGGCGAGGAACTGGACGATTCGGTGCGCTCGCTGCTGTTCGCGTTCGCGCTCGCGATCTTCCTGGTCTATCTGGTGATGGCTTCGCAGTTCGAATCGCTGCTGCATCCCTTCGTCATCCTGTTCACCATTCCGCTGGCCATGGTCGGCGCCGTGCTGGCGCTGGCGCTGAGCCGCTCCACCATCTCGGTGGTGGTGTTCATCGGCTTGATCCTGCTGGTCGGCATCGTGGTGAAGAACGCGATCCTGATGATCGACCGCATCAACCAGTTGCGCGAAGCGGGCGTGCCGAAGTCCCGCGCCATCATCGAAGGCGCCATGGCGCGTCTGCGGCCCATCGTGATGACGACGGCGACGGCGCTGTTCGGCTTCCTGCCGCTGGCGCTTTCCACCGGTGAAGGTTCCGAGGTGCGTGCACCGATGGCGATCACCGTGATTGGCGGCCTGGCGGTTTCGACACTGTTGACGCTGTTCGTGATCCCGGTGGTGTACGACCTGCTCGATCGCCGTGCCGACGCGCATTACGTGCGTCGTGCCCAGCGCATCACCGAGCGTGAGAACGAAGTGCCGGTCCAGCCAGGGGAAGCACCGACATGAGCCTTGTCGAGCACAGCCTGCGGCGGCCGGTCACGGTGGTGATGGCCTTCGTTTCGTTGGTGCTGATCGGCCTGATCGCATCCTTCCGGCTGCCGCTGGAAGTGATGCCGGAGATGAGCGCGCCGTTCCTCGCCATCGAACTGCCATACACCGGCTCCACGCCGGAGGAAGTGGAGCGCACCGTGGTGCGCCCGGTGGAGGAAGCGCTGGCCACGCTGCCGGGCATCAAGCGCATGGTGTCCAACTCGCGCGGTGACAGCGGCACGATCTTCCTGGAGTTTTCCGATTGGGATCGGGACATCTCCATCGCCGCCAACGAAGTGCGCAACCGCATCGATGCGATCCGGGGCGACCTGCCGGACGATTTCCAACGCTACTGGGTGCAGCAGTTCTCGACCTCCGACGAGGCCACGATCAGCCTGCGCGTGGCGGCGGGCGGGCGCGACCTTTCCGGCGATTACGACCTGCTCGAACGCACCGTGAAGCGTCGCCTGGAGCGACTGCCCGGCGTGGCCAAGGTGGACGTGTCGGGCGTATCGCCGAACGAAGTGGAGATCGCCATCGATCCGGATCGATTGACGGCACACGGCATCGGCCTGAACCAGTTGGCGCAGACGCTTTCCGACGTGAACTTCTCGGTTTCGGCGGGCAACATCGACGAGGGCGACAAGCGTCTGCGGGTCCAGCCGGTGGGCGAGCTGCGCGACATCAATGAACTGCGGAACCTGGTGGTGTCCGGTTCGGTGCGCCTGTCCGACGTGGCCGAGGTGCGACTGAAGCCGTCGCGCATGAGCTATCGCCGCCTCATCGATGGGCGTCCCGCGGTGGGCTTCGACATCTTCAAGGAGCGCAGCGCCAACCTGGTGGAAGTCAGCCGCAGCGTCATGGCCGAGATCGAGGAGATCGAAAAGGATCCCGAACTCGATGGCATGAGCTTCCTGCCGATCTGGAACGCCGGCGACGCGGTGACCTCCTCGCTGAAGGAGCTGGCCGAGGCCGGTCTGATCGGCCTGATGCTGTCCATCGTGGTGCTGTATTTCTTCCTGCGCCACTGGCCGTCCACGATGATGGTGACGCTCGCCATCCCGGTGTGCTTCATCATGACGCTGGGCTTCATGCACTTCTTCGGCATCACCTTGAACGTGCTGTCGATGATGGGCCTGCTGTTGGCCATCGGCATGCTGGTGGACAACGCCGTGGTGGTGGTGGAAAGCATCTATCAGGAACGCGAGAAGGATCCCGCGCACGCCATGCGCGCCGCCGTGACCGGCACGCGCAACGTCGCGATCGCGCTTTCCGCCGGCACGCTGTGTCACTGCATCGTGTTCGTGCCCAACATGTTCGGCGAGACCACGCAGATCAGCATCTTCATGGTGCAGATCGCGGTGACGATCACCGTTTCGCTGCTGGCCTCGTGGCTGGTGGCGGTGAGCCTGATCCCGATGCTGGCTTCGCGCATGGCCACGCCGCCGGCAGCCGTCTCCAGCACCGGCATGATCGCGCGCTGGCAGCAGCGCTATTCGAAGTTTCTCGGCTGGAGCCTCAGGCATCGTGGCCTGAGCGTGCTTGGCATCGTGCTGATCGTGGCGGTGAGCCTGGTGCCGATGAAGATGATGAAGACGGACATGTTCCCCAGCGGCAGCGAGCGCACCCTGCGCCTGTTCTACCAGTGGGGTGGCGCCTATTCGCTCGACCAGATGGGCGAGGAAGTGAGCAAGGTGGAGAACTATCTGGCCGCCAACCGCGACAGGTTCCAGATCCAGCAGGTGTATTCCTTCTGGGCCGAACAGGGCTGGGCCAGCACCCGCATCACCTTGCGCGACAAGGGGCCGGGCATGAAATCGGCAGAGGCCATCCAGGAGGAAATCCGCGAGGGATTGCCCAAGTCGGCGCGCGCGAAGATCGGCTTCCAGGGCGGCATGGGAGGCGGCGGAGGCGGCGACGATTCGGGTATCAGCCTGATGCTGATCGGCGATTCGGCCATGGTGCTGGACGAGCTTTCCAATGCGGTGGTGGCGCAGCTTTCACAGCGCGCGGAACTGCGCGACGTGCGCGTGGATGCCGGCGACCGCGACACCGAGCTGGCGATCCGCGTGGATCGCGAACGCGCCGCGCGCTATGGATTCTCAGCGGAGGAAGTGGCCCGCTACGTCGGCATCGCATTGCGCGGCACACCACTACGTGAATTCCGCCGCGGCGGCACGCAGGTGCCGGTGCAGTTGCGTTTCGCTGGCGCGGAATCCATGGGCTTTGACGACCTTTCCGGCTTCACGCTGCGCAGCAACGACGGTCGCAGCGTGCCGCTGCTGGCACTGGTGCGGGCCGAGACGCAGGCTTCCGCGACGCGTATCTCGCGCGTGAACCGGCAGACCGTGATGAGCATCAAGGCCAACCTGAAGGAAGGCATCACCACGCCCGAAGCCCGCGCCGCGATGGAGACGGTGATGGCGGGAATGAGCCTGCCGGCGGGCTACAGCTACAGTTTCGAGGGCGCGTTCCGCCAGAACGACGAAGCGGGTTCGCAGATGGCCTTCAACACCCTGATCGCGCTGGTGATGATCTACGTGGTGATGGCCGCGGTGTTCGAATCGCTGCTGTTCCCGGCGGCGATCCTGTCCGGAATCCTGTTCTCGATCCTGGGCGTGTTCTGGTTGTTCGCGCTCACCGGCACGACGTTCTCGATCATGGCCTCGATCGGCATCCTGGTGCTGATGGGCGTGGTGGTGAACAACGGCATCGTGATGGTGGAGCACATCAACATCCTGCGACGCTCCGGCATGAGTCGCGACGCCGCATTGGTGCAGGGTTGTCGCGACCGCCTGCGCCCCATCCTGATGACGATGGGCACCGCAGTGCTGGGCATGGTGCCGATCGCGCTCTCCACCACCACCATCGCCGGCGACAACAGTCCGCCGTATTACCCGATGGCGCGTGCGATCGCGGGCGGCCTGGCGTTCTCGACGGTGGTCACGCTGCTGTTCCTGCCGACCATCTACGCCATCCTGGACGACATGGGCGCGGCGGTGCGTCGGGTGTTCGCCAAGGCGCGACCTCGTTCCGCCGACGCGGCGGAAGACGGGGACACGCTGGAAGTCGACGTGGTGGGGTGATCCCCGCCACGTCGCGGTTTGGGTTTACTGGCCCGAGGCCATCAGGCGACGGGTCGCGTCGAAGTAGGGCGCGTGGGTCGGGCGCGGTACGTAGCGGCCATGGCCGCGCACCGCGCGCAGGTCGCCATCGGCCCAGGCCAGCAGGCCGCGCGTGAAGGTGTGCGTGGCAACGCCGGTGACGGTGCGGCCTTCGAAGATGTTGAAGTCCACCTTCTGGTGATGGGTTTTCGCGGAAATCGTGCGGCTCGCGTTCGGATCCCAGATCACGAGGTCCGCGTCGGCGCCGACGCGCACCGCGCCTTTCTTCGGATACAGGTTGAAGATCTGCGCGGCGTTGGCCGAGGTGATCTTCACGAACTCGCTCGGCGTCAACCGGCCGCTGCCGACGCCGTAGTGCCACAGAACGCTCATGCGGTCTTCGATGCCGGCGCAACCGTTCGGGATCTTCGTGAAGTCGTCCTTCCCCGCGGCTTTCTGCGGCGCGCAGAAAGCGCAGTGATCGGTGGCGGTGGTGTGCAGATGTCCGGCCTGCAGGCCGTGCCAGAGCGCTTCCTGGTGTGCCTTCGGGCGGAACGGCGGGCTCATCACGTGGCCGGCGGCGAATTCGAAATCGGGATTGGCGTAGACCGAATCGTCGATCAGCAGATGGCCGGGCAGCACTTCGCCGAACACGCGCTGGCCTTCGCTGCGCGCGCGGGCGATGGCCTCGGCGGCCTGGTGGGCGGACACGTGGACGATGTAGAGCGGCGTGCCCAGCACTTCGGCGATGCGGATCGCGCGATTGGCGGCTTCGCCTTCGACCGGCGCGGGACGCGACAGCGGATGGCCTTGCGGCGAGGTGATGCCGCGCGCGATCAGCTGCTTCTGCAGGCGATACACCAACTCGCCGTTCTCGGCGTGCACGGTCGGCAGCGCGCCCAGTTCCACGCAGCGGGTGAAGCTGTTCACCAGCGCTTCGTCGTCGCACATGATCGCGTTCTTGTACGCCATGAAGTGCTTGAAGCTCTGCACGCCGTGTTCCTTCGCCAGCGTGCCCATGTCGGCGTGGACGCTGTCGTCCCACCAGGTCACGGCGACGTGGAAGGCGTAGTCGCTGGCGGCCTTTTCCGCCCAGCCGCGCCAGGTCTTGAATGCCTCCATCAGCGACTGCTTCGGATCGGGGATCACGAAGTCGATGATGCTGGTGGTGCCGCCGGCCAGGCCTGCGGCCGTGCCGGTGTAGAAATCGTCGCTCGCCACGGTGCCCATGAAGGGCAGTTGCATGTGGGTGTGCGGATCGATGCCGCCGGGAATGACGAGCCTGCCGCCAGCGTCGATGACGGTTGCGCCGGCGGGCGCTTCGAGATCGGGGCCGACCGCCGCGATGGTTTCGCCCACGATCAGCACGTCGGCGCGCCAGGAAAGCTCGGAATCGACGACGGTGCCGCCGCGGATGAGGGTGATGCTCATGGAGTCGTCCCGTGGAAAACCAGATTGCATTTGAGCCTAAAGCGCGGGCGTTCGCCAAGTGCGCGGATCAGACCTTCGCGTTCTTCCAGCTCCCGCGCGAGAACAGCCACAGCGTGAACAGGCCGACCGAGGTTTCGGACACGAACACGCCCCAGAACACGCCCGTGTGTCCCCAGTCCAGCGTCTTGGCCAGCCAGAACGCGAGCGGGATCTGGATCAGCCAGAAGAACACGAGGTTGATGCGCGTCGGCGTCACTGTGTCGCCCGCGCCATTGAAGGCCTGCACCGCAACCATCCACCAGCCGTAGACGAAGAACGAATACGAGACGATGCGCAGCCATTCGCCGCCGATGGCGATGACCTGCGCCTCGTCCGTGAACAGGCCAAGCAGCCACTCGTTGCAGAAAAAGAACACCAGCGAGATGCAGACCATGTAGACCATGTTGTAGCTGCCCACGCGCCACACCGCGGCCTCGGCCCGTTGCGGCTGCGCTGCGCCGAGGTTCTGGCCGACCAGCGTGGCCGCCGCGTTCGCCATGCCCCAGGCCGGCATGCCGGTGAACATGAAGATGCGCACGACGATGGTGGCGGCGGCAACGGCTTCGCTGCCCAGCGCGGCGAGGATCCGCATCAGGAAGATCCAGGCCGTCATCGCCACGATGTTCTGGCCGATGCCGCCGAGCGAGGTCTTGATGAGATTCCACGCCAGCTCGCCGCTCCAGCGCAGGTGCTGCGCCGCGAGACGGATGTGCTTGCCGCCGCGCAGCAGGCACCAGACCTGCATCGCGACGCCGATGCCGCGGCCGATGTTGGTCGCGATCGCCGCGCCTTCCACGCCCATCGCCGGAATCGGCCCGAGGCCGAAGATCAGGAGCGGATCGAGGACGATGTTGACGAGGTTCGCGACCCACAGCACGCGCATCGCGATCGCCGCATCGCCTGCGCCGCGGAAGATCGCGTTGATCACGAACAGCAGCATGATCACGGCGTTGCCGCCGAGCATCCATTGGGTGTAGCGGTAGCCGTGTTCCAGTGCCCAGGCATCCGCGCCCATCAGCGCCAGCAGCTCGCGGGCATGGACGATGCCGATGATGGCGAAAGGCACCGAAACAGCCAGCGCGACGTAGATGCCATGCATCGCCGAGCGCGCGGCGTCATCCCGCGCGCCTTCGCCCACGCGTCGCGCGACGATGGCGGTGGCCGCCATCGCAAGGCCCATGCCGATGGCGTACAGCAGGAACAGCAGGGTCTCGGTCAGGCCAACGGCGGCGACGGCGGATGCGCCGAGTTTGGCGACGAAGAAGATGTCCACCACCGCGAAGGTGGATTCCATCAGCAGCTCGAGCACCATCGGCACCGCGAGCAGGAACACTGCGCGGCGCATCGGGATCCGGGTGTAGTCCGCTTCGGTTCCACGCAAGGCGTCGCGCAGTTCGGAAAAGATCGAACGCGTGGCGGCTTCGGTGGTGGATTGCCCGGCGTCCATCGCGTCTTCTCCGGAAGATGTGGGTCGATGCTAGCGCAGCCGAGTTCCGGGCGTGTCGCGGAATGGTCCGCGACCGGAAATCATCGCCGCGAGCGCAGCTGCGTCAACGCCCAATACACGCCGCCGGCCAAGGCCAAGCCCACGAACCAGGCGTAGGTGTAGACCGTGTTGAGGAAGCCGGGTACGTTCGGGAACGCGGCCGGAAACGCGGTGTGCAGGAAGCCCGGAAGATTCGGCAGCACGCCGGCGGCCAGGGCGATGATCGCCGTCCCGTTCCAGCCGTTGCCGTAGCTGTACTGGCCGTTGTCGTCGTACAGCGCGCTGGTTTCAAGCCGCGTGCCGCGCAACACGAAGTAATCGACCAGCATGATGCCTGCCACCGGCCCGAGCAGCGCGGAATAGCCGACCAGCCAGGTGAAGATGTAGCCCTGCGTGCTTTCCAGGATCTTCCACGGCATCACCAGCAGCGCGATGCCCGCGGTGATGAGGCCGCCGGTGCGGTAGGAGATACGCTTCGGGCTGAGGCTGGCGAAATCGTAGGCGGGGCCGACGAGATTGGCGGCGAGGTTGCAGCACATCGTGTCGAGCGTCAGCACGATCAATGCGACGCCGACGCCGATGCCGGTGAAGCGGCTGGTGAGATCGACCGGATCCCAGATCGCCTGGCCATAGATGACGACGGTTGCCGAGGTCACGACCACCGACATCAAGGCCAGCAGGCCCATCGGAATCGGCAGACCAATGCTCTGTCCAACGATCTGGTCCTTCTGGCTGCGCGCGAAGCGGGTGAAGTCGGGGATGTTCAGGGCCAGCGTCGCCCAGAATCCGACCATGGCCGTCAGCGACGGCCAGAACACGGCCCAGAACAGGCCTTGCTTGGCGCCGCCTTCGACGAACTGCGAAGGCCGGGACATCATTTCGCCGAGGCCGCCTGCGTTTGAAAGCGCCCACCACACCAGCGCCAGGCACATCAGGATCTTCACCGGCGCGGAAATGCTTTCCAGCCAGCGGATGGATTCGGTGCCATGCAGCACGAAATACAGTTGCAAGGCCCAGAACACGAGGAAGCAGACGAGCTTGCCCGCGTCGATGCCCAGCAGTGGCAGCTCCGATCCTTGCAGCATGTTGCCGGTCAGGATGTTGCCGAGCGTGTACATCGCAAGGCCGCCGAACCAGGTCTGGATGCCGTACCAGCCGCAGGCGACGATGGCGCGCAGCAGCGCCGGCAACTTCGCGCCGCGCGTGCCGAAGGAGCTGCGCACCAGCACCGCGTAGGGGATGCCGTACTTCGCGCCGGCGTGGCCGATCAGCAGCATCGGCAGCAGCACGATGGCATTGCCCAGCAGCACGGTGAACACCGCCTGCCAGGGTGACATGCCTTGCTCGATCAGGCCGGAAGCCAGCATGTAGGACGGGATGCACATCACCATGCCGACCCACAACGCGGCGTAGTGGTACCAGGTCCAGGTCCTTTGCGCGGCGCTGGTCGGCAGCAGGTCGGCGTTGGAAAGCTCGTCGGCGTGAGGCAGGTGGCTCATCGGCAGTTCCGGCGAAGATCGGCGTGCGCAGGTGTAACAGATTTCACACCGCTTGCGTCACGGCGGTGTGTCCATGTCGGTTTGGGCGATCACCAGTCGGCCCGGCCCGGAATCAATCCGCGCAGCTCCGCATCGGTGAGGTTGCGCCATTGGCCGGGCTTCAATTTGCCGAGTTTCACGTTGTCGATCCGCACCCGCACCAGTTGCTTGACGCGATAGCCGAATTGCGAGGCCATCAGGCGGATCTGGCGGTTCAGTCCTTGGGTCAGCACGATGCGGAAGCCGAACTTGCCGAGGCGACCCGCCTTGCAGGGCAGGGTTTCCTGTCCGTGGATCCGCAGCCCGCCACGCGCCATCCGGCGCAGGAAGTCGTCCGTCACCGGATTGTTCACCGCGACGAGGTATTCCTTCTCGTGCCGATTCTCGGCGCGCAGGATTTCGTTGACGATGTCGCCGTTGCTGGTGAGCAGGATCAGGCCTTCCGAATCCTTGTCCAACCGGCCGATCGGGAAGATGCGGCGCTCGTGCCCGACGAAATCCACGATGTTGCCTTTGACGTCGGATTCGGTGGTACAGGTGATGCCGACCGGCTTGTTCAACACGATGTAGACGTGCTGCCGGCCTTTCTTCTTCTTCGGCGGACGCACGGTTTCGCCGTCGATGCGGACGTCATCGCCTTCGACCACGGTCGCGCCGATCACGGCGACGGTGCCATTGACGGTGACGCGTCCGGCTTCGATCAGGTCGTCGGCATCGCGGCGCGATCCTTGGCCGGTGTCCGCGATGAAACGGTTGAGCCGCATGCTGCCGTCGGCGTTGCTCGGCTCGTCGGTGTGCGGTTTGGGTTTCGGCGGCGCCTTGCTGCGTGGCTTGGCGGTTTTCGGTTTTTCGTTCTGCGACATCATGCCGTCTCGGTGCGTTTGCGCATCGGGTTGTTCGGATGCGTCGTCCAGTTGTGGTATTCGCCGTTGTCGACGCGCTCCATCGTGATGCAGCCATCGACCGGGCAGACGTGCATGCACAGGTTGCAGCCGACGCATTCGCTGTCCACGACCTCGAAGTGGCGCTGTCCGTCCTTCGTCTTCAGGATCGCCTGGTGCGAAGTGTCCTCGCAGGCGATGTGGCACAGACCGCACTTGATGCACTTGTCCTGGTCGATGCGGGCCTTGATGTCGTAGCCCATGTTGAGGAACTGCCAGTCGGTGACGTTCGGCACGGCCTGGCCGACGAGGTCTTCCAGCTTCGTGTAGCCCTTCTGCTCCATGAAGTGGCGCAGCCCTGAGATCATGTCGTCCACGATGCGGAAGCCGTAGTGCATCGCGGCGGTGCAGACCTGCACGCTGCCCGCGCCGAGCGCGAGGAATTCCGCCGCGTCGCGCCAGGTGGCGATGCCGCCGATGCCGGAAATCGGCTTGCGGTAGGTTTCCTTGTCGCGTGCGATTTCCGCGACCATGTTGAGCGCGATCGGCTTCACCGCCGGCCCGCAATAGCCGCCGTGCGTTCCCTTGCCGTCGACGGTGGGCAAGGGCGCCATCAGGTCCAGATCGACGCCGACGATGGAGTTGATGGTGTTGATCAGCGACACCGCATCCGCGCCGCCGCGGAAGGCCGCGCGCGCCGAGGCGCGGATGTCGGTGATGTTGGGCGTGAGCTTCACGATGCAGGGCAGGCGCGAGTGCTTCTTGACCCAATGCGCCACCATTTCCACGTACTCGGGCACTTGTCCGACCGCCGAGCCCATGCCGCGCTCGCTCATGCCGTGCGGGCAACCGAAGTTCAGTTCCACCGCATCGGCGCCCGTGTCTTCCACCTGCGGCAGGATCGATTTCCACGACTCCTCGTCGCAAGGCACCATCAGCGACACGATCATCGCCCGATCCGGCCAATCGCGCTTCACCTGGCGGATTTCCGCGAGGTTCACCGCGAGTGGACGATCGGTGATGAGCTCGATGTTGTTGAGGCCGGCCATGCGCTGGCCGTTGTAGGCGACGGCGCCGTAGCGCGAGGACACGTTGACCACCGGCGGATCCAGCCCGAGCGTCTTCCACACCACGCCGCCCCAGCCGGCTTCGAAGGCGCGATTGACGTTGTAGGCCTTGTCGGTGGGCGGCGCGGAGGCGAGCCAGAACGGATTGGGCGAAGTGATGCCGGCGAAGCGGCAGGTCAGGTCGGTCATGGCGCGTTTCCTTTGCGCAGGGCGCGGTCGATGGCAGCGGCGGCGCGTTGGCCGTCGTCGACGGCTTGCACGGTGAGATCGGTCTTGCCGCCAACGCAGTCGCCGCCCGCCCAGACGCCGGGCAGCGAAGTGGCGAAGTCTTCATCGACCTTGATGCGGCCGTTGGAAAGTTGCAGCAGTTCCTTGCCGCCTTCGCGCACCGGATCGGGCACGAAGGCCTGGCCGATGGCTTTCAGCACCACGTCGGCCTGCAGCGTGAAGGTGTCGCCGCTGTTGGCGAGCTTGCCGTTGGCGTCGAGTTGGGTGTATTCGAACTCGATCGTGGCGAGCAGGCCATCGCGCTCGATCAGGCGACGCGGCGCGGCCCAGTGGATAATGTTCACACCTTCGGTTTTCGCGAATTCCTGCTCGTGCGAGGTGGCGGACATGGTTTCGGGGCCGCGGCGATAGACCAGCGTCACCGATTCCGCGCCAAGCCGCTTGCTCTGGATCGCCGCGTCGATCGCGGTGTTGCCGCCGCCGATCACGACCACGCGCCGGCCGACGGGCAACTTGCCCAGGTCATCGGATTGGCGCAGTTCGGCGATGAAGTCCACGGCATTGCGCACGCCGGGCAGCGATTCGCCTTCCAGTCCCAGCGCGTTGACGTCGGCCAATCCCAGGCCGAGGAACACGGCATCGAACTGTTCGCGCAGTTGCGCGAGTGTGATCTGTTCACCGAGCTTGGTGCCGGTCTGGACCGTGATGCCGCCGATCGACAGCAGCCAGTCGATTTCCTTCTGCGCAAAGTCGCCCGGCAGCTTGTACGCGGCGATGCCGTATTCGTTCAAACCGCCGATCTTCGGTTTCGCATCGAACAGCGTGACCGCGTGGCCGGCGCGGGCGAGGCGGTGAGCGCAGGCGATGCCGGCAGGACCGGCGCCGACGACGGCGACCTTGAAACCGCTCGGCTCGCCGCGTTCGAACAATTGCGTGCCGCTTTCGTAAACCCAGTCGGTCGCATGGCGCTGCAGCGCGCCGATCTGCACCGGTTGCGATTCCGCCGTATTCCGCACGCAGACGCCTTCGCAAAGGATTTCCGTCGGGCAAACCCGGGCGCAGGAGCCGCCGAAGGTGTTGGCCGACAGGATGGTGGTGGCCGCGCCCTTGAGGTTTCCGGTCGCGATGCTGCGGATGAAGCTCGGGATGTCGATGCCGGTCGGGCAGGCGGTGGTGCAGGGCGCGTCGTAGCAGTAATAGCAGCGGTTCGCGGCGATCAGTGCCTGGCGCTCGTCGAGCGGTGGCGCGACATCGTCGAAGTTGCGCGCGAGCACCTCGGGTGCGAGCCGTGCAGCGGCGAGATCGCCGAGTTCCTTTCTTGCCATGGGGTTTCCTGGGTTTTGCCTGGGAGATTTCCGTCGGGCCGCTGGCCCGGCGCTTGGGCTTGGATCAGCGCGATGCGCGTCCGAGGATCGCGTGCAGCAACACGTTCGCACCGGCTTCGATCCATTCCGGCGTCGCGTCTTCCACTTCGTTGTGGCTGATGCCGTCGACGCAGGGGATGAACACCATCGCGGTCGGTGCGACCTGCGCGAGGTAGCAGGCATCGTGGCCGGCGCCGGACACGATGTCGCGGTGCGAATAGCCGAACCGCCGCGCCGCTTCGCGCACCGAATCCACGCAGGCTTCGTCGAACTTCACCGGCGCGTAATAGAAGATCTGCTCGAACCGCGTGGTTTCCAGCTTCGTTTCCGTCGCGATCCTGGCGATGCCTTCGCGCAGTTCCGCATCCATCTGCGCCAGCACTTCGTCCTGCGGATGGCGGAAATCGACGGTAAAGAACACTTGTCCGGGAATCACGTTGCGCGAGTTCGGGTGGACTTGGAGCATGCCGACCGTGGCGCAGGCCAGCGGTGCATGGGCGTGGCCGATCCGGTTCACGAGTTCGATCACGCGCGCCGCGCCCAGCAACGCATCCTTGCGGCGCGGCATCGGCGTCGGGCCGGCGTGCGATTCCTGGCCGGTGAACACCACTTCGTACCAGCGTTGGCCTTGTGCCGCGGTAACGACGCCGATCGTCTTGTTTTCCGCTTCCAGGATCGGGCCTTGCTCGATGTGCAACTCGAACGCGGCGTGGATCGGCTTGCCCATCGGCGTATCGCCGGCGTAGCCGATGCGCTGCAATTCCTCGCCCATCGTCTTGCCGTCCACGTCGCTCCGGGACAGGCCGTATTCCAGCGTGAACACGCCGGCGAACACGCCGGAGGCCACCATTGCCGGCGCGAAGCGCGAGCCTTCCTCGTTGGTCCACACCACGACTTCGATCGGGCGATCGGTTTCGATGCCGTGATCGTTGAGGCTGCGGATCACTTCCAGCCCGCCGAGCACGCCGTAGATGCCATCGAACTTGCCGCCGGTGGGCTGCGAATCGGCATGCGAGCCGGTGACCACCGGCGCGAGCGAGTCGTCGCGGCCCTTGCGGCGGGCGAAGATGTTGCCCATGCGGTCGATCGTGATCGTGCAGCCGGCGTCCTTCGCCCATTGCACGAACAGGTCGCGGCCCTGCTTGTCCAGATCGGTGAGCGCGAGCCGGCATACACCGCCTTTCGGCGTGGCGCCGATCTTCGCCATTTCCATCAGGCTGTCCCAAAGGCGCTTGCCGTTGGTGGCGATGGGGCGATCAGCGGCGTCGGTTTTCCATACGGCGTTCATGGCGAACCTCATTGCGATGGCGGGGAAGTGATGCGTCGCGCTGTCGTGGAAGGACGAGGCAGTGCGATTCGCGCTGTTCTACGCGGGTTGGCGCGGACTGACAAGCCCATCAAATGAAGAGGGCGCGGATTGCTCCGCGCCCTCGTGCATTGCCGCTTGTGGGCCGATCAGCGTCGGCGGATGGCGATGAAGCCGGCCATCGCCAGCAACAAGGCAAGCGTGGCGGGCAGCTTGCCCGATACCGCATCGATGTCGGCCATCACCGGCTCGACGGGCACCGAAGCCTTCCCCGCAGAGACTTCATGCCACCGCGCGAATCGATTCCCGCAGGGTTTCGATCAGCTTCTGGATTTCCGAGTCGGTGGAGATCACCGGCGGCGCCAGGGCGATGGTGTCGCCGGTGAAGCGCAACAGCAATCCACGCTTCAAGGCGTCCTCGAACAAGCGGATCGCCCGCAGGCCCGGCATTCCCGCAATGGACGAGAGTTCGATCGCAGCGGCGGCGCCGATGTTGCGGATGTCGATGACGTTGGGTTCGCCCTTCAGCGAGTGCACGCCGTCCTCGAGTTTTTTTGCCAGCGCCTTGAACTGCGCCGGCACGTCGTCGCCGACGAGGATGTCGAGCGTCGCATGCGAGGCGGCCACGGCGAGCGGATGGCCGGAATAGGTGTAGCCGTGGAACAGCTCGACCGCGTATTCCGGGCCTTGCATGTAGGCGTCGTACACGGCCTGCTTCGCGATCACGCCGCCCATTGGCACGGTGCCGTTGTTGACGGCCTTGGCGAAGGTGATGAGGTCGGGCGTCACGCCGAAAGCCTGCGAGCCGAACCAGTCGCCCATGCGGCCGAAGCCGGTGATGACTTCGTCGAAGATCAGCAGGATGCCGTGCCTGGTGCAGATCTCGCGCAGACGCTGCAGATAGTCCTGTGGCGGGACGATGACGCCGACGGAACCCTGCATCGGTTCGACGATGACGGCAGCGATGGTCGAAGCATCGTGCAGCGCGATCAGGCGCTCCAGTTCGTCGGCCAGATGCGCGCCCCATTCCGGCTGTCCACGCGAGAAGGCCATGTCCTTGAGGCTGTGCGTGTGCGGCAGGTGATCCACGCCCGGAATCATCATCGGCGCGTACATCTTGCGGTTGGCGACCATGCCGCCTACCGAAATGCCGCCGATGCCGACGCCGTGGTAGGCCTTCTCGCGACCGATGATCCTGGTGCGCGAAGCCTCGCCACGCAGGCGGTGGTAGCCGATGGCGATCTTCAGCGCGGTATCGACCGCTTCGGAGCCGGAGTTCGTGAAGAACACGTAGTTCAGGTCGTCCGGCGCGAGCTTGGCGATGCGTTCGGCAAGGCGGAAGTTGTCCGGATTGGCGACCTGGAATGCCGGAATGAAATCCGCCTTCGCCACCTGCTCCTGCACCGCCGAAACGATGCGCGGATCGCCGTGTCCCAACCCCGAGCACCACAAACCGGAAAGGCTGTCGAAAAGCTGCTGGCCTTCGGACGTCGTGTAGTACGCGCCCTTGGCGGCGACGAGCAGGCGGTCGAGCGGCTTGTTCTTCTTGAAATAGCGGTTGTGGGTGAACGGCATCCAGAACGGATCGAGGTTCAGGTCGGCGGTGCTGGCGGGATGATTCATCGACGGGCCTTGCGTCATGGACAGGACGGGAAAACGAGCGTGCTAGGATGCTCCGGAAGCAGGGGAGGTACAAGCCGAGCGCGAGCACAAGGCGCAACGGGGCGCTGCCCGGAGCATGGGCTGCCATGCGGAAATCCTTGCGTACGCACGACGCGGCTTCCAGGACGCGGCTTCGATGAGGAGTACGACGGTGCGTATCGAGAGCAAATCCCGCTGGATGCTTGCCGCGCTGTTGGCAATGGCAACGCCGGCCGTGGCGCAGCAGATTGCCGTGAGCGTGGATCCGGAGCGCGACGTACGCGCCTTCAGCCGGGATATCTTCGGTGTCTCCTACGGCAACGACGCTCGATTCGCGCAGATGGGATACACCGTGCGGCGTTGGGGCGGCAATGCCACCACGCGCTACAACTGGCGCGTCGATGTCCACAACACCGCCAACGACTGGTTCTACGAGAACATTCCCGGCGCGGGCGACCGCACCCAGATTCCGCCGATCGGCAATGCGGCGGACGCCTACATCGCCACCACGCTGGCCGCCGGCGCCAAACCGCTGCTCACCATTCCCACCATCGGCTGGACGCCGCGCGCCGACAGTCCGATGAACCATCCGTATTTCGCCGGGTTTTCAGTGGCCAAGTACGGTGCGCAGCAACAGGTCGATCCTTGGGATCCGGATGCCGGCAATGGTGTGCGCACGAACGGTTCGCTGATTGTCGACAACGAGCCTTCCGATACTTCCAGCGTCGTCGGGCCGGCGTTCTGGCAGGAATGGATCGCGCACCTGAAAACGCGGTTCGGCGACGGCGTGCGCCTGTATGCGCTCGACAACGAGCCGATGCTGTGGAATTCCACCCATCGGGACATCCATCCCGCCGCGGCCACCTACGATGAAATCTGGTCCAGGACGGCCAGCTACGGTGCGGCGATCAAACAGCAGGATTCCGATGCGCTGGTGTTCGGCCCGGTGAGCTGGGGTTATTGCGACCTGTTCGGCTCCGCCGCCGACAACTGCATGGATGGCCCGGATCGACAGGCCCACGGTGGCATGCCCTTCATTGCCTGGTATCTGCAGCGGGTGTGTGCCAACCCGCTGCCTGGCGGCGGGCGACTGGTGGATTACCTCGATCTGCACTGGTATCCGCAGGGGACGAATGTTTCCGGCAGCGACGACGATTCGTCCTCGACCGCCGCGCGCCGCTTGCGCGCCTTGAAGGAACTCTACGATCCGACTTGGGTGTCCGAATCCTGGATCGCGGATCTGGGCGACTGGGACGCCAACCACTACGACAAGCCGAATTTCATTCCCCGGGTGCGAGCCTGGATCGACCAGTATTGCCCGGGCACGAAGCTGGCGATCACCGAGTACAACTTCGGCGGCGACAACACCGCCAGCGGTGCGGTGGCGCAGGCGGAGTTGTTCGGCATCTTCGCGCGCGAAGGCGTGGACATGGCCATGCGCTGGGTCGCGCCCGAGCCGAACACGCGGGCCGAGCGCGCGTTCACGCTGTTCCTCGACTACGACGGCGCGGGCGCGGAAGTGCAGGGCAACAGCGTCTATGCCGCCAGCGCCAATGTGGACCAGATCGGTGCCTACGCCTTCGCCGACGACTCGCGCCGGATGGTGTTGCTGACCAACAAGACCACCAGTTCCCGGACGGTGGCGGTGTCCTTTCAGGCGGCGCTGGACGGCACTTGGAAGTTGTACGGATTCGACGCCGCCAACCCGGTACACCTGATCGCTTCCGGGAATCTCTCGGGCACCACGCCGAACCTGCCGGCCTTGCCGGCAATGTCCGCGAACCTGTTGGTGATCGAACTGCCGCAGTCGCCCGAGAACCGGGTGTTTTCCGACGGCTTCGAATCCGACTGAAAGTGCACGCCCGGCTTGCGTCGTGCGACGCGAAGCCGGGCGCATCATGCGCTGTCGTCAGGCAGCGCGCATCGGTGCTTTCGGTAAGTCAGTGTGTCATCGAGCCAATGTCCCTGAAACGGTCATCAAATGTTTGGTAAAGTCCCGACAAACGAGTCAGAGAAGGAGTGATGCAATGAGTTTGCTATACACAAATCTTCATCGCTTTCTGGTACTCACGCTTCTATTGACACCATTGGGAAGCGCATGGGGCTTCGTAGAGCCGCCTACTTTTTCCCCGGCTCAACCCAATGCCGACCAAGCCGTGGACATCTCTGTAAGGGTGGGGGATTGTCACGGTTTTGCTGCACCTCTCGATGGTTACCCATTCGTTGATGTTCAAGTAAACGGCGATATCATCAACGTCATTATCACGGGCGTAGAAGAAACCGACCCTATCTTTTGCGTCATTCCACCCTACACTGAAACGGTGAATATAGGAAGCTTCCCCGAGGGGAACTATACTGTCAGAATCAGTATCCGCGACATTGATATTCCATATCCCGTTCTCCCCGCGATTTCGGAAGCGCCTCTTGTGGTGTTTGGGGTGCCTGCTCAACCTGCCGTTACCGCTGTCCCCGTGAATAGCCCAGCGTCCTTGTTGCTTCTGGCTGGCATCACGCTTGGAATTGCGGTTGTGATGTTGCGGAAATCAAGCGGAACCTTATTTGGTGCACTTCTGGCACTATCGTTCGTGTTCCCGCTACCGACCAAAGCGCAAACCGATCAAAACGAACCGCTCGTCATTGTAGAGGTTCTTCGGTCAGAGAATGGCCCAAGCCCGCAAGATGTTGTCGATGGATTTGATCCATCGTCGGGCACCCCACCGCCGCTCGATGCACTCTCCATCGAAAACCCGGAAGAAGTACAATATTTCATCCCCGCCCAATTTCGAGCTAAAGGGGATTTCAAGACCTAGAGCGTGTTATGAACTTTGAAGGACGGCAGCCGCATTGCCGAGCATCAGGATAGTGAAGACAACGAAGTGCAACCCAGCCAAGGTTTCCGGTAGCCGTTCG